>Ga0209502_10000453_pt1 | contig 44638 bp, 43 predicted proteins | sample ArcticOcean_MG_C_10_FD_187442 | JGI IMG/M metagenome (GOLD analysis project Ga0209502, IMG submission 187442) | Marine microbial communities from western Arctic Ocean - ArcticOcean_MG_CB11_90 (SPAdes) (version 2) | ecosystem: Environmental > Aquatic > Marine > Oceanic | place: Arctic Ocean... | reverse complement strand
CTTAGATTTACCAATTACACTACCGATAATTCTATCATTATCCTATATTCCTACTCTAATTTTAGAATTGCTGCCTTTTATAGTTTTTTTATCATCAATGATTTATTTTTTACACTTAAGATCTTCGAGAGATTTATTATCAATAAAAGTTTTTGGTTACTCAAACATAAAAATAATTTTAATTTTATCTTTTTTTTCTTTTTTTTTGGTTTATTTGTCTTGTTGGCAATAAATCCTGTTACTTCTTTACTTGTTAAATATTACGAAACAGAAAAGGCACAGTATTCACGAGATGTAGATCATTTAATTTCAGTTAATAGAAATGGAGTTTGGATAAAAGAAATTGATAATTTGGGTTACAAAATTATAAATGCTAAAAAATTAAATATCGATACTCTGGAAGATGTTTCAATTTATGTATTTGATAGCAATCACAAATTATTAAAAAGACTTGATTCAGAATCTGCGTTAATCACAAATAACCCCTGGCAAATGAAAAATATTTATATTTATAATATAAAAGAAAACAATGTTGTTTTTTTTGAAAATTACCAATTTAAATCAGACAATATATTAGAAAAAATTAATTCTCTTTATAGGAATTTAAATACAATATCTTTTTTTAGTTTAACTTCAAATTATTTACAATTAAATGAAAAAGGGTATTCAAAAAAATTATTAAATGAAAAAATTAATAGATTTATTAGCCTTCCTATATTTTTATTCTTGATGGTTGTTTTAGCTGCAATATTTACAGTTGGATCTTTAAAAAATAAGCAAAATTTCTATTACATATTGATTTCTATATTAACCTGTGTTGCTATCTATTATTTTAAAGATTTCTCAGTAGCTTTAGGAAAAACTGGAAAAATAGATTTAATCTTATCTGTGTGGATGCCGGTAATAATAGTTAGTTTATTTTGTGCGATCGGAGTTATTCAAATTAATGAAAAATAGTTTTATACATTTAATAGTTTTATTTTTTTTAACTTTTAATTTAAGCTTGTTTGCACAAGAAATAGAAATTAATTCTTCAAAAGTACAGAATGATAATATCAATAAAGTTACTATTTTTGAAGGTAACGTAAGTTCAAATGATGAAAAAGGAAATAGGATTTTTTCTGATTATGCAAGATATAATAAACTTGATGAATTAATTGAAACAAAAGGTAATACTAAAATTATTACTTCAGGTGGCTATGAGGTTTTAAGTAGCGATGTAATATTTGATAATAAAAAAAATATAATCTATTCGAATAATAAAACAAATATTATAGATAAAGATGGCAATACTATTTTAGTTGATATGTTTAATTATTCAATTTTAACTAATATTTTTTTTTCAAAGGGAAATATTGAAATAAAAGATTTAAATAATAATATTTATAATTTTTCTGAAATATATATTGATGAAAATAAAAAAAAAATTATCGGTTCAGATATAAAAGCTTTTTTGAATCAACCTGACATTTCTGTAAATACTGATAATAATCCAAGATTTTTCGCTAATACTGTTTCGTTGTCTGAAAAGATGAATACATTTGAAAAGGGAGTATTTACTTACTGTAAAAACAGAGGTGAAGACAAATGTCCGCCATGGGTTTTGCAATCCAAAAAAATTAGGCACGACCTAGCTAAAAAAACAATTTATTACGAAAATGTTGTATTGAAAATTTACGATTTTCCTATTTTTTTTTCTCCTAGATTTTCACATCCAGATCCTACAGTTAAAAGAAAATCAGGTCTTTTAGCACCTTCTCTTACAAATAGTACAAATTTAGGCTCTGGTTTTGCCACGCCTTATTTTTTTAATATAGCAAAAGATAGAGACCTTACATTAACGCCGAAATTTTATTTTAATGAAAATCCACTTCTTTTGGCGGAATATAGACAAGATTTTGTTAACTCTTTCTTAATTTTAGACGCTGGTTATACTCAAGGATACAAAAAAAAGAATAATAAAAAATCAAATGGTGGTCGTTCTCATTTTTTTTCTAAATTTAATATGAGCTTACTAGAAGAGGAAGAGAAAAAAAGTAACCTTCAAATCAATATAGAAAAAGTGTCTAACGATACATATTTAAAAGTTTATGATATCGAAAGTTCTTTAGCGGACAAGAGTAAAACTATACTAGAAAATAAAATAGATTTTAGTTACCAGAATCAAGATTTTTACTTAGGGTTAACTCCCAGCGTTTTCGAGGATACAAGTAAACTTGGGCACTTGAAACATGAGTATTTGTTACCTTTAACCATAGAAAAAAATATTTTTTCTAGTGAAAAATATGGTTTTTTAGATCTTGGGTCTAATTTAAGAGTTAGAAATTATGAGACTAACAAACAAACTAATATCTTTGCTAATAACTTTAATTGGAAATCAAATAAATGGCTAAATTCACTCGGTGTAGAAAATTATTTTAAAGGATTAATTAAAACAGTAAACTATGAAGCTGAAAATACAAGTGAATATAAAAATGATAAAACTAACTCTGAGATAAAATCAGCCTTAGGTTATTTTGCTAAGCTTAGGCTTTATAAAGAAGATATTATTAATAAAAATTTTTATTCTTTAACACCAAAATTTCTTTTGAGATACTCACCTGGGCATATGCGTGAAATAAAAAGCGGTAGACTTAATTACGGAAATTTATTTAACTTAAATAAAATTAATAAAATTGATGTAATAGAGCCTGGTTTAAGTACGTCAATAGGTTTTGAATATAAAAAAAATAAATTAAGTGAATCTAATGTAATTGAAGATGAAATACTTTCTTTATCAATTGGACAGGTTATTAGTGCTAAGGAAAATATGGATATACCAGCAAGTACTTCTATCGATCAAAAATTTTCAGATGTTGTTGGTGAAGCTAAATATAATATTAATAGTAAATTGAATTTTAGTTACAATTTTTCTATAGATCAAGGATATAAGAATTTTAATTATAACGAAATTGCGGCAGATTATGCTTTTGATAAAGCAAAATTCAATCTAGGCTATTTACAAGAAAAAAATCATATTGGTGCTCAAGAATATTTAAAAACAGGTGTTGATTTTAAACTTAACAATTCTTCAGAAATAAGTTTTGATACAAAAAGAAATATTTTAACAAGTTCTGCAGAATTTTATAATTTAAGTTATAATTACATTAACGATTGTTTGAAAGCAGGACTGGCATATCGAAGGGAATTTTACACGGACAGAGATATTGAACCAGCAAATAGGTTAATGTTCACAATATCAATAATACCTTTTGCTCAAATCGATAGTCCAAGCTTATCTAAATGAAAAATATTAATTTAATAATTTTATATATTTTTTTAATAATTAGTAATTTTTTGTTCTCTGGTTTGCATGCTCAAATTAATAATAAAATTGTTGTAAAAGTTGGAAAACTTATTGTTACATCCACAGATATTAAAAATGAAATAATTACGAATTTAATAGTTCAAAAACAAGAAATTACACAAGTAAATATAAATGATAATAAAAATTATGCTATGAAAAATTTAATAAATAAATCAATAAAACAATCTGAAATTAATAAATATCAAATTAAAAGTTATAGTAAAATAGATTTAAAAAATTACATCGAAGGAATTGCTGAAAGTTTAAACACAAATACAAATGGCTTAAAAGAAATATTCAAACAGTCTAATGTTAATTATGAGTCATTTGTAGAAAAGTACAAAGTAGAACTTCTATGGAATACCTTGATTTTTCAACTTTATAAGAATCAAACAAATGTGAACATTGTAGAAGTTAATGATGAGGTGGAAAAAATAAAAAAAAATAAAAATAAAGATGAATTAAAAAAAATCAAAACAGATATTCTAAATCAAAAAAAAGAAATGAAATTAAATTTATTTTCAAGGTCTCACTTCTCAAAACTTGAGAGAACTATTGCTATAAATTTTCAATGAACAATTTGATTGCAATCATTGCTGGAGAACCAAATAGTATCAACTCAGAAATTATAGCCAAAGCTTGGATGAAAAAAAAAAAATTGAAAAATTTTTTTATTATAGGAAATCATTCTCTTATAAAAAAGCAGATTTTCAAACTTGGTATTCAGATTCCATTGATTAAAATTAATAGAATTGAAGACTTTAAAAAAGAAGAAAAAATTTTTATACTCGATGTCCCGCTAAAGTTTAAATCAATATTCAATGTAAATTCTTCTGAGGTTAAAAAATATGTTTTTAAATGTTTTGAAATTGCTCATTACTTTGCAATAAATAAAAAAATATCAGGTTTTATAAATGCCCCGATTGACAAAAAAATTTTAGGTAATAAATATTTAGGAATAACTGAATATCTTTCAGAAAAAAATAAAAGTAAGGACAAAGAAGTTATGATGATTCATAATGAGAAATTATCAGTTGTTCCTTTGACTACTCATGTTGATATTAAAAATATAACCAGTAAAATTAGCTCAAATTTAATTAAAACTAAAACAATTACTCTCAATAAAACATATTTAAAAATTTTTAAAAAAAAACCTAGAATAGCTATATTGGGATTAAATCCTCATAACGGAGAAAATAGAATCGATTCTGTTGAAAGCAAAATTATTCGCCCTACAGTAATTAAACTAAAAAAACTAAAAATAAATATTAATGGTCCGTTTCCTGCCGACACAGCATTTAGTGAGCAAAAAATAATTTTTTACGATGTAATAATTGGTATGTACCATGATCAGGTTTTAGCTCCTTTTAAAGCTCTTTATGGATATGATGCTATTAACATAACCTTGGGTCTTAAATATATTAGACTGTCCCCCGATCATGGTACAGGGAAAGATATTGCTGGATTGAACAAGGCAAATCCACAAAGTTTAATTAGTGCTATTAATTTTTTAAATAAGATTGATGATTAAACCTAAAAAATCATTAGGCCAAAATTTTCTAATTGATAATAATATTTTAAATAAAATTATAAAATTAACAGAAATAAAAAATTCTATGGTTGTAGAAATTGGACCAGGTACTGGAAATTTAACTAAAAAAATCATAGAACAAGAACCAAAAAATTTAATTCTAATAGAAAAAGATCATAAATTAACGCTTGATTTAAAAAATATGTTTACAAAATATAATAATTGTAAAATTTATAATGAAGATATTTTAAAATTCGACTTAGAAAAAAACATAAAACAAGATTCAATAATTATTGGAAATCTTCCGTATAATATTTCCTCTCAAATATTAGTTAATTTAATTAAATTTAAAATGTGGTTGCCGAAATATAAAAAATTAATTTTAATGTTTCAAAAAGAAGTAGCGGATAAGATATTGGCTCAATATAATACTTCTGATTATGGTAGACTTTCTATTATAACAGCTGCAAGACTTAAAATTACTAATCACTTTAATGTTTCACCCAATAGTTTTTATCCTGTACCAAAAGTTAGATCTACTGTTCTTGTTTTTGAACCAATAATAAATAAGGATTATAAAATTAAAAATATTGAAAATTTAGAAAAAATTTCCCATATTTTTTTTTCTAGAAAAAGAAAAATGATAAATAAAGCATTTAATAAATTATTTGAAGATTATCTTAATGTTGCAAAAAAAATAAATATCAATCTAAATTTGAGACCTAATGAATTATCTGAAAGTGAATACTTTAAAATTACTGAATTTTTTGAAAAACAACTTTAAATAATCTTATTTTTTTCAGATAAAATAATTTTTTCGATTTGTGAAAAACAATGCTCTAGACTATTGTTTATAATTACATAATCATAGTCTGACCAATGACAGATATCACTATCGTAAGCTTTTAATCTTTTTGAAATAATATTAATATCATCTTGGTTTCTCTGTATTAATCTTTTTTTCAACTCCTCTTTATTGGGAGGTAGTAAAAATATTTTAATTAATTTAAGTTCTTTAAATTTAGATAATTTTTGTGTCCCCTGCCAGTCAATATCAAACAAAATATCATTATTACCTTTTAATAACTTGTTGACTGAGTCTTTTGAGGTTCCGTAATAATTATCAAATATTTTTGCACATTCGTAAAAATCTTCATTATTGATTTTTTTTTCAAATTCTTTATGATTTATAAAAAAATAGTCTATTCCCTCAACTTCGTTTGACCTACTTATTCTTGTAGTGTGTGAAACAGATATTTTAAAATTTTGATATTTTTGTTGAATTTTTTTAGTAAGTGTTGTTTTTCCTGCCCCGGAAGGAGATGATAAAATTAACATTATGCTACCATTACTGGAAGTCATATAGGATCTTTGTTTAAAAAGAATTTAATTGGTGACTTTGCTTTCAATAAATTTAACGGCATCCCCAACAGTCAAAATTTTTTCTGCTTCACTATCAGAAATTTCAGAACCAAATTCCTCTTCGAATGCCATGACTAACTCAACTGTATCTAAGCTATCTGCTCCTAAATCATCGATAAAGCTTGCTTCATTAGTTACTTTCTCTTCTTCAACACCGAGGTGGTCAGCTACTATTTTTTTAACTTTTGTACTAACATCAGACATTTAAATTCCTATATTCAAGTTTTGATAAAATTTGTTATTAAATCAATATTAATAATTGTCAAGCCATATACATGCCTCCATTAACATGTATTGTTTCTCCTGTTATGTAGTCAGACATGTCTGATGCAAGAAAAACCGCACTGTTTGCTACATCTTCTCCTTTTCCAAGGTCTCCGCTTGGTATTCTTGATATGAGCATTTTTTTGAATTCGTCATTAATTCTATCTGTCATCTCAGTTTTTATAAATCCTGGTGAGATGCAGTTAATATTTATATTTTTTTTTGCATATTCAATTGCTAGGCTTTTTGAAAAACCAATAATAGCCGCTTTAGAGGCAGAATAATTTGCTTGGCCAGGATTACCAGTGTGAGCGACAATAGAGGTAATATTTATAATTTTTCCATGTTTGTTTTTTAGCATTTTTTTTATGGCGTATTTACACATTATAAAAGTTGAAGTTAAATTAACATCAATTACTTTTTTCCAATTCTCGTCTGTTAATCTTATTGAAAGATTGTCTGAAGTAATACCGGCGTTATTTATCAAAACATCAAGACCACCTAATTCTGTGTGACAAGAATCTATAAAACTTTCTATTCCTAAGTGCTGGTCAAGTTTGAATGATTTTATCTTAATATTTTTAAACTCTTCTTTTAACTTATTTAATTTATCTTCATTTGTTCCTGTGGCTAAAACAATCGAGTCTAGTCCGTAAAATTTTTTTACTAAACTATAACCTATGCCCCCTGTAGCACCGGTAACTAAAATTTTTTTATTTTTAAGATTCATTCTTTAATTTTTTAATATCATCAATTGAATTAATACTAAAGGAGTTACTATTAGGTAAAATTCTTTTTACTAAACCCGTTAAAACTTTACCAGGCCCTATTTCTATGAAATCTGTTACTTTCTTTTCACCCATAAAAACTATACTTTCTCTCCATCTAACTTTTGAACAAATCTGTTGTACTAAAAATTTTTTTATATCTTCAGGATTACTTACGGGTAAAGCTGTTACATTACTGACTATTTCAAAGTCGGGTACTTTAAATTTTATTAAGTCTATTTTTTCTTTCATTTTAATTGCTGCAGGATTCATTAAGGAGCAATGAAATGGTGCACTGACTGGTAAAAATATACTTTTTTTTTTATTCTCTTTTAAAATATTTTTTAATTCCTCAATAGTTTCTATGTTTCCACTTACAATAATTTGTCCTTGCGCATTATCATTAGCAACTTCACAAACTCCTTTAGATTTAATTTGATGTATATAGTTACTAATTTCTGAGATATCAGAACCCAGAATTGCTAACATACCGCCCTTGCCTATTGGTACGGCTTCTTGCATAGACTTACCTCTTTCAAAAAGTAAATATAAAGAGTCTTGAAAACTTAAAGCATTAGCACATAACAAAGAACTATATTCTCCCAATGAATGTCCAGCAAAATATTTAATTTTTTCCATACTAAAATTAAATTCATTTTTCAAAACCGTATAAATAGAATAGCTAACGAGAAGAATGGCTGGTTGTGTATTTTGTGTGAGCTTAAGATCGCTGTCTGGCCCGTCTAATATAATTTTAGAGATTTTAAACTTTAGTTTTTCGTCTGCTTCAGCAAACAACTTTTTAACAAGAGGAAAATTATTATAGAATTCAGATCCCATACCTACTATTTGAGAACCCTGGCCTGGAAACAATATAGCTTTCATTTGTATTAATGCTCTTTTATACCATTATTAGTATTGAATTGAAGAATTTATAATAGTATAAAACCGTTCTTTTAATAAATAAACAACTAATAATTGTCGAATGAATTTTTACGAACACACATTAATTGCCAAACAAGATCTATCCACTCCACAACTCAATGATATAGAGAAAAAGTATAAAGATATTATTACTAAAACAGATGGTAAAGTTATAAAAGTTGAGAAATGGGGCTTACTTAGTTTTGCTAAAAAAATTAAGGCTTACAATAAAGGTTTTTATATTCACTATAAATTTGAAGCTGAAAATAAAACTTTAGAAGAAATAAAAAGAAATAGTATAATTGACAACTCTCTTCTTAGATATCTAACTGTTAGATATAAAGAATTGGATACTGAAACAGATTATTTCAAAGAGGGTAATGAAAAGAAAAAATAACAAATTTAATAAAAGACCACAAAATCCTTTGAACAAACTAAGTTTGTTTCAAAAATCTGACTCTAGGTTTTCTAAAAAATGCCCTTTGTCTGGAAAAGAAGCTCCCATAATTGACTATAAAAACATTAAATTATTAAGAAGATACATTTCAGACACCGATAAAATTATGCCTTCAAGAATAACTTCTGTTTCACAAAATAAACAAAGAAAACTAACAAGTGAGATAAAAAAAGCTAAAATATTAGGATTGATTTAATCATGCAAGTTGTGCTTCTAGAAAATATTATAAAACTTGGAAAAATCGGCGATCAAGTTGAAGTTAAAAACGGGTTTGCTAGAAATTTTTTATTAAGACAAGGTAAGGCTTTGCGGGCTAGCAAAGAAAATATTGAATTTATAAGTAAAAAAAAAATTGAATTAAATAAAAAAAATGAAGAAGTAAAAATTCAATTTAAAGAAATAGCCACAAAAATTGAAAATAAATTTTTAAAATTTAATAAAGAATCTAAAGAGAATGGTGAACTTTATGGTTCAATAAAACCTAAAGAAATATCTAATGCTTTTAAACTAATGCTAAAAGTTGAAATTAGCCCTTCACAAATTGATTTAAGGCAAGAAATTACCCAAGTAGGTAAATACAAAATCAATGTAAATCTTCACGCTGAAGTTGCTGTTAGCGTCAATTTACAAGTTGATAAAATAGATTCTATTTAATTTTCATTTTTCCACAGGTAAAAAAAAAAGTGCGTAACTTTTAAGTTTCTATTATTTTGAGTTCAATTATTATTCCTTCTATGGAAAAAGCAAAACTCAGTCTTACTTCAACAGATGAAAATAAATTACCTTCAAATATTGAGGCTGAACAATCTCTTATTGGGTCAGTTTTAGTTAACAATGATATCATTGATGAAATATCGAATATTGTAAATGCAGGTAAGTTTTTTGACCCCGTTCACAGAAAAATTTATGAAGTAATAGAAAATTTAAACAACAAAGGAATGATAGCTAACCCTATTACCCTAAAAAATTATTTTGAAAATGACTCGGGTTTAAGTGAAGTTGGTGGTGTTGATTATTTAGTAAAACTAACAAGATTTTCCTCCTCTATAAAACAAGCAATCGACTACGCAAAAATTATTCATGAAATGTTTGTCAAAAGAGAATTAATATTTATCTCTGATGGGATTGAAGACCAAGCAAAAGATGACCAAACAGAAAAAACTGGAGAAAATATAATTGAAGATGCAGAAAAATCTCTGTTTGATTTAGCGGAAAGAGGAAACTTTTCACAAACTTTTATGAAATTTAATCAAGCTGTTGATCAAACTATCGAGATGGCCACTTTGGCCATGAAGAGTGATCACGGTATAATTGGTGTTCCAACTGGATTGACGGATTTGGATCAAAAATTAGGCGGTCTACACAAATCTGATCTTATTATTATAGCTGGCAGACCTTCAATGGGTAAAACAGCTCTTGCGACTAATATTGCTTTTTACGCTGCTAAGAATATGCAGGAAAATAATGAGAAAGGATCTGTTGCTTTTTTTTCATTAGAAATGTCATCTGAACAACTATCAACTCGAATTTTATCTGAGCAGGCTAGAATTTCTTCTCATGAAATAAGAACGGGTAAAGCATCTGAAGATACTCTGAATAGATATATAGAAACTTCTAGAAACATATATGACTTACCACTTTATATAGATGAAACTCCGGCAATTGCGATTTCAACCCTAAGTAATAGAGCCAGAAGGATTAAAAGACTTTTTGGATTAAAATTAATTGTCGTAGATTACATTCAATTAATGAGAACTAATTCAAATAGGATGGATGGAAGAGTTCAAGAAATATCTGAAATAACACAAGGATTAAAAGCTTTAGCAAAGGAACTTAATGTTCCAGTTGTTGCGCTATCACAGCTATCAAGAGCTGTTGAGCAAAGAGACGACAAAAAACCACAGCTTTCTGATCTTAGAGAATCAGGATCCATAGAACAAGATGCTGATGTTGTTATATTTGTTTACAGAGAGCAATATTATCTTGAAAGGAAAAAACCCAAAGAAGGTTCTATAGAATTTGCTGAATGGCAATCTAAAATGAGTGATATACATGGTGGGGCAGAGCTTATTCTTGGTAAGCATAGACATGGGTCAACTGGGGTTGTTCACGTAGAGTTTGAAGGCGCATTTACTAAATTTAAAGATTTACCTAAAAATTAATGCTTTTGTTATTTAAAAATTAAGATATATCTCAATTAAAGTAATGTTTTCCAAAATCTACAGAACAATAATTATAGATTTCTCAAAAATTTCTATTGTTTTGGTTTGCCTTTCTTTATCTTTTTTTCTTTATTTCTCAAAAGACTTCAAGTTAGATGCGTCTACTGACTCTTTGCTACTAGAAAGCGATAAAGATTTAAAATATTTAAGAGAAATTAACGAAAGGTATGGCTCTAAAGATTACCTTGTTCTTACTTATACTCCGGTTCTAAGTTTTACAGACGAAGAAACAATTATTAATCTTCAGTTTTTAAAGTCAAAAATAGAAAAGCTTGAATGGGTTGATAGTGTAATTTCTATAATTGACGTTCCACTTTTTAAAAATAGTAACAAACCTTTAATGGAAAGATTAAAGAATTATAAAACTTTGTCATATCCAGAAATAGATAAAGAAAAAGGTTTTGAAGAAATTCTTAACAGTCCAATTTATAAAGACTACGTTATTAGCAGTGATGGTAAAACCTCGGGTGTGGTTGTTTACTTAAAAAAAGATAAAAAATTAAACGAACTCATAAAAACTAAAAATAATTACTTTAATCTTGAACTAGAGGGAAGTTTAAATAACTCACAAAAGAAAAGTAGGGACATTTTTAATGATAAGTATGACTCTTACAGAGATTTATATAACCAAAAAAACCATCAAAATATTAGTGAGATCAGAGAGGTAATCAAAAAATACGGTGAAAATGCCCAAATACACTTAGGTGGGTTGCCAATGATAACGGATGACATGATGTCATTTGTTCAAAGTGATATTGTCGTTTTTGGTATAGGTGTTTTTTTATTTATCATTATTACACTGTGGCTAATTTTTAAGAAAATTAAATTAGTTGTCATACCATTATTAGGTTGCGCTTTTTCTGTGGGCACAATGATTGGAATTTTAGGCTTATTAGGCTGGAAGGTTACAGTAATTTCTTCAAATTTTATTGCCCTAATGTTGATACTTAATATGGCAATGAATATCCATGTCACTGTTAGGTTCTTGCAAATTAAAAAAGAATTTGAAAATTTTAGCATCAAAGAAGCTGTGTATGAAGCTAGTAGTAAAATGTTTTTGCCGATACTTTATACGGTATTAACTACGATCTGCGCTTTCTTGTCTTTAATATTTAGTGGTATCAAACCTATTATTGATTTTGGTTGGATGATGACGTTAGGACTTATTGTATCCGTAATTATAACTTTTACTTTAGTCCCCGCTCTTCTTAATACATTTAGTAATGTTGAAGACTCTATTGGTCAAAATGAAGATAAATCTAGAATAACTAATGCGCTTAGTAATTTTACTAAAAATAATACTTCAATAATATTTGGCTCTGCTCTGATTGTAATAGCTTTAAGTGTGTACGGAATTTCAAAACTAGAAGTAGAAAATAGTTTTATTAATTATTTTGATAAAAAAACGGAAATATACAAAGGTATGAAGCTTATTGATGATAAGCTTGGTGGAACGACTACTTTAGATGTTGTTTTAAAATTTCCTAATAGCAAAGAAAAAAAAGAAAAAGATGATGAATTCTCTGAATGGGATAATGACAATCAAAATAGTAAAGAAGACCCAGCAAAATATTGGTTCACAAGAAATAAAATAGATAAAATTTTAAAAGTGCATGATTATTTAGATTCTTTGCCAGAAATAGGAAAAGTTATGTCATTTGGTTCAATCATAAGAGTGGCTGAAGATCTAACTGGTGGTAAACTTGAAACTTTAGAAACAGGAGTTTTATACAGTAAGATACCAGAAGAAATTAAAGGAGAAATTATTTCTCCGTATATATCAGTAAAAAATAGTGAGGCTAGAATTAGTGTGAGGATTAAAGATTCTACAAAAGATCTCAGGAGAAATGATCTGATTAATAAAATAAAAGAAGAATTGATTACTAAAGTGGGATTAACAAAAGATGAGTTCAAATTAGCAGGTGTTGTAATTCTTTTTAATAATTTACTACAGAGTCTTTTTAAGTCTCAAATTTTAACTTTGGGTGTTGTTATGGTTGGTATTTCATTAATGTTCTTAATTCTTTTTAGAAATTTAATGCTGTCTTTTATTGGGGTTGTTCCTAATTTTATGGCTGCATTTTTTATTTTAGGTATTATTGGTCTTCTTGGAATTCCATTAGATATGATGACCATCACAATAGCAGCAATTACTATTGGCATAGCCGTAGATAATAGCATCCACTATATTTACAGATTCAAAGAAGAATTTGAAAAGATAAAGAACTACAATCAAACAGTTGATAGGTGTCACAATACAGTTGGGGTGGCTATACTTAATACCTCAATCACTATTGTCTTTGGGTTTTCTATCCTAGTGTTGTCTAACTTTATACCAACCATTTATTTTGGTGTCTTCACAGGAATAGCAATGTTGCTTGCTCTAATTTCTGTTTTAACTCTTTTGCCAAAACTCATATTAGTTTTAAAACCTTTTGGTGATGAGTAGCTTTTTAGAATTTATAAAAGAAGAAGTCTTACTTTTTGACATGTTTTTTATATTAATTGTTTTATACAATATAATAAAATGTTTATCACAAGGCTTCTCATTGAGCTTTCTTTCTTCTCTAAAGTGGATAGTTTCCGCAATAACAACAATAGTCTTAACACCTAAATTGCAGCCCTGGGTAAGCAACTATATTGACTCACAATTCATAAATAATATAGGAATTGGCATTTTTGTGTTTATTTTTACTTTGTTCATCTGTGTTCTTTTAGGTAAATCTATTGGGAGAACTGTAACCTGGACTGGCCTTGGATCTGTAGATAAATCATTTGGAATTATTTTTGGAGTATTTAAAGGTTATGTTGTTGTAGTTTGTTTTTTTTCTTTTTTAAACTGGTTTTATCCATATGAGAAATGGAGCATGACAACGACTAGCGCTTTTTCTTTTGACATAGTGAAAAGAGGTTCTGATTTACTTATTAAAGAATTTCCTAATTACAAAGATATAATAAATACTAAAGAAAAAATTGAAAAAATTTAAATTAGATAAACCTAGAGAAGAGTGTGGAATTTTTGGTATTTCAGATCATGAAGATGCATCTGCATTGGTTGCTCTTGGTTTGCACGCCCTACAACATAGAGGACAGGAAGGTTGTGGTATTGTTTCCTTCGATAACAAAACCTTTCATTCAGAAAAAAGACAAGGATTAGTAGGTGATCACTTTACTGATCCAATGGTAATAAAAAAGTTGCCTGGTAAATCTGCTATCGGGCATAATAGATATTCTACGACTGGTGAGGTCTCTTTAAGAAATATACAGCCTTTTTTTGCTGACCTTTATAGTGGTGGTGTTAGCTTGGCGCATAACGGAAACTTAACTAACGCTATAGAACTTAGAAATAACCTTGTCCGGGATGGTGCTATATTTAGAACTACCAGTGATACAGAAACAATAGTTCAGCTAATTGCAAAATCAAAAAGAAATAAAATGATAGATAAAATTATTGATACTCTTTTTCAAATACAAGGAGGATATGCATTGGTCATGATGACTAATGAAAAACTTATCGGGTTACGGGATCCATTTGGCATTAGGCCACTTGTTATTGGAAAATTAAAAAATTCTTATGTTTTTGCTTCAGAAACTTGTGCTTTAGATATTATAGGAGCTAAATTTATTAGAGAAGTGGAAAATGGAGAAATTGTAACAATTGAAAATGGAAAATTAAATAGCACAAAGCCCTTCCCACCTATTAAAGCTAGGCCATGTGCTTTTGAATATATATATTTTGCTCGTCCAGATAGTCTAATTGATGGTCGTTGTGCTTATGAATTTAGAAAAAAAATGGGTGAAGAACTTGCTAAAGAGACGGATTTAAAAGCTGATTTAGTTGTCCCTGTGCCAGACTCTGGAGTGCCAGCGGCGCTGGGCTTCAGTCAATATACCAAAAAAAGTTTTGAATTAGGTCTTATAAGAAATCATTATGTTGGTAGAACCTTTATTGAGCCTACTCAATCTATAAGAAGCTTTGGGGTTAAGTTAAAATTAAACGCGACTCAAACCCTTGTAAAAGACAAGTCAATTATTTTAGTTGATGACTCTTTAGTTAGGGGAACAACATGTCACAAAATAGTTAAAATGCTTTATAATGCAGGAGCTAAAGAAGTTCACGTAAGAATAGCTTGTCCTGAAATTCTTTTTCCCGATTTTTATGGTGTTGACATGCCTACAAAAGAAGAATTATTAGCCAATAATAAAAATAATCAAGAAATGTGCGAACACATAAATGCTAAATCATTAAAATTTTTAAGTTTAGCAGGCTTGTATAAAGCTCTTGGTTTTGGAGAAAGAAATAAATTGTATCCTCAATTGTGTGATCATTATTTTACAGGTGATTATCCTGTAAAACCTACAGACTCATTAGGCGAGGGAAAAATTACTCAGCTTTCTTTGTTAAGTTCTAATTCCAACAATTAAATTAATTAAATTTTAATAGCTTGTTTTTGCTATCAACTAAAAACATATTATTATTTAAGAAAATTATTTCTGAATTAATACCATTTTTGCTAATTCTATCTGAATAATTTAAATTTCCATTTTTAAAATTAAAAGATAGCTGATGCCCACTTCTAAAATAAACTTGAATTTTACTATCTACAATTTTAAAATCAATAATGGAGTCAATATTTTTAATTATTTTATTGTCTTCTATGTCTGCAAAAATATTTTTAGACCATACAACATTACCATTAGTGTTATCTAAACATATTAAAAGATTATTCTTCAGAACAACAAAGGTGTAATCTGATGTTATAATAGGTTTGATGATTGGTTCAGCAGAAAAGCTCCAGTTTCGTGAACCGAAAACTGGATTATAACTTAATATTGCTTTTTCAGTAGATATAATCAAATTATTATTTTTTAAAACAATAGGTTGGCTTAAAAATAGTTCCGTGTCTTCAATTAAAGAAGAACCTTTAAAATTTACAATCCAATTAATTTGCTTGGTAGTATAATTGATGGAATAAAGTTCACCGCTAGTGTTCATAAAAAATAATGTATTATTTATTAAATCTAACGCTAGAGTATTTTCAAAATCAGATTTTAAAAAAGTGAGGCTTGTTGCAAATTGCCAATTTTTATCACCCGTTTTTGGATCAACAGAATAAATAACGTTGTCTTGATTGGCCACAAAAATTTGATTATTTGCAAATTTTAAATTTGACCTGAAGGGTATGCCATAATTTTTAGCCCAAATAATTGAGCTGTTATCTAAATTAATTGCATATAAATATCCTAGATTATCAGCTGCGTATAAAATATTTTCATTTACAATGAGATAAATCTTTTTATCAAAATTTTTAAAGTTTTTTTTATAAAAGTTATATTTAAATATTTTTTTATTTAAGTTCAGTGAATAGATAAAAATTGCTCCTTTATGATCGTGGGAAATTAAATTATTTTTATAAAAAACAATACTTTTATTTGAGTGCTTCTTATTAGATAGCGGCTTACTTAGCTTAGGACTTTTAAATAATAAAACTTTATTGTCGCTGTAGGAAAAGTTAGAAATATTATTAGTTGGAAGTGCATACCGCTCAGTCCAATTTACTATTTTAATTGGAGTATCAATTTGAACATTAGTAAATTTTAGAGGTTCTTTTTCTTCATTAAAAGTTTCATTTTTTATAAAAGTATTTTCGTATCGTGCATTTGAATTATTATCAACAATCGTTTCTGTACTTTGACTCTCTACCGGAATCTTGGTTGCATCTTTCCATATTCCAGTTTTGTTATCAAACGAACAAGAGGTTACTGCCACAGCAATAAAGATTAGCAACAATCTTTGCATTGTAATTTATTTTTTTAACTTTTTGTTTAACAATTGAATGTATTCGTTTGCTTTTAATTTTTTATTTTTTGATATAAAATAATCTGATATTAATTTGATAGCCATATTCTTCCAGACAGAGTCAGAATTAATTACTGGGTTTAAAGTTTTCACTATTAACTCATCATCCCCAATACTAAATAAAAAAATAGCTTTTTTTATTTTAATTAAATTTAAATTTTCTTGGTCGATCGAGCCAATTTGTAAAATTTCATCAAAAAAATTAATTATTTTTAAAGAATCTTTTTCTAAATTGTTATTGATAATAAAGTAGAGAGCTAGAGGTGAATAGAATTTATGGCTTTCATTAATAATGTTTTCTAACAGTTGTTTAGATTCATTTACTTTTTTTGCTTTAAATTGAATGGTCGCATAAGTGTACTGTTCTGAGATTTTTATTTCATTTTTTTTCTGTAAATCGTTGTAAAAAAGATAACAAAAAAATATTAAAATTAAAAAAATAGATAAAATAATTAAATTTTTTAAATTTTTTTTAATAAAATTTATGGTGTTATTTTGTAAAGTATTATTTACTGGTTTTTCAGACATATTTTAAAAAGTATTTTTTTTACTGGGAAATTTTTTACTCAATACATCTTTATTATATTTTTGCACTCCTTTTTCAATTATATTATTTAAATTTACAAATTTTTTAACAAATTTTGGATAAAATCCACTTAATCCAAGCATATCATCTGTGACTAAAATTTGGCCATCGCAATGAATTGAGGCCCCAATCCCTATTGTTGGAATTTTCAAAATTTGGGTTATTTCTTTTGCAACAAGAGCAGAAACACATTCTACAACCAGGCTAAACACACCTGCTGTTTCATTTTTTTTTGCTTCATCGATTAATTTAAAACGTTCTTTCTCCAATACACCATGCACTCTAAACTTTTTATAATATTGCGGTGTAAATCCAATATGCCCCATTACAGGAATGCCCATCTTAACTATACTTTCTATGATTTTGAAATTTTTACCATTACATTCCATTTTAACTGCATCACATCTTGTTTTCTTAATAAGCAATTCTGCATTTTTTTTGGCTTCTTTAATGCTCCTGTAAGTATTGGTTGGCATGTCTAAAACACATAATGCTTTAGTCAAATTAGATTTAACACTAATTCCATGTTGTATCATCATTTCAAGACTCACTTGATGAGTGTTTTTCATACCATACATAGCTGTGGCTAGAGAATCGCCAACTAAAACGATGTCACAATATTTATCTAAAATTTTTGCTATAGGCTTAGAATATGCTGTGAGACAAACTAAAGGTCTTTTATTTTTAGTTCTTATAATTTTTAAAATATTTTTTTTCATTTCTTACTCAAGTTCAATAGTGCTAGGTGGTTTTGAAGTTATATCATAAACAACTCTATTTATACCCTTCACACCATTTATGATTTTATTTGAAATTTCATCTAAAAATGTTTTTGGAAAGTTAAAATAATCTGCTGTCATTCCATCTTCAGATACCACTGCTCTGATTAAACAAATATATTCATAGGTTCTTGAATCTCCCATAACTCCCACTGTTTTTACAGGCAACAATGCTGCGTAAGCTTGCCAAATTTTATCATATAAATTATTTTTAATAAGTTCTTGAATAAAAATAGAATCAGCTTTTTGTAAAATTTTGACTTTCTTGGGAGTAATATTACCAACTATTCTTATTGCCAGCCCTGGTCCAGGAAAAGGATGTTGGTTTGATATAGTTTTAACTAGACCGACAGAACTACCGAGCACTCTGACCTCGTCTTTAAAAAATTCCTTTAAAGGTTCAATCAATTTTAAGTTCATTTTTTTGGGTAAACCACCAACATTATGATGTGATTTTATTTTAGATGTTTTACTACCAGTAACAGATCTGCTTTCGATAATATCAGGGTACAATGTGCCTTGTGCTAAAAATTTAACACCTTTAAATAATTTAGCCTCTGCTTCAAATAATTTAATAAATAGATTTCCTATAATTTTTCTTTTTTTTTCAGGATTGGTGATATTTTTAAGTTTTTTAAAATAAATTTTTGAAGCATCAATTATTTTGACATTCAATTTATATTTATTCTTAAAAATTCGGTAACTTTTTTTGAACTCATCTTTTCTCATTAAACCAGTATCAACCATAATACATTTTAAGTTTTTGCCTATAGCTTTGTGGATTAATAAAGCAACAACGCTACTATCAACACCTCCTGATAAAGCACATATAACTTTATCTTTATGTACTGTTTGTTTAATTTCTTCAATAATTCTTTTTTTTTCAGATTCCAATTTCCATTGCTTTTTTACTTTACAAATATCAAAAATAAAATTTTTAAAAATAATATCTCCATTCTTTGTATGCGTAACTTCAGGATGAAATTGTATTCCATATATTTTTCTTTTTTTATTTTCTATGATTGTTATTTCAGATTGCTTTGTAGAGGCAATTTTTGAAAACCCAACAGGCAACTTATAGACAGAATCTTGATGACTCATCCACACAACTGATTTGTTTCTTTTAAAAAAATTTTTTGTTAATAATGAATTTTTATTTTTAATCAAAGTACTTCTTCCAAATTCTCTTTTTTTAATATTAGTTTTAACTTTCCCTTTAAATTGTTTTGCAATTAATTGAAGGCCATAGCAAATTCCCAAAATGGGTATATTTAAATTAAAGATTCCGTTAGGTATTTTTGGGTGTGAGCTCTTTGTAACAGTTGAAGGTCCTCCAGACAAAATTATGCCTTTTACACCAGAAAATATTTTTTTTTTTTTTAAATCTTTTAAAGTTAAGACTTCTGACAGAACTGAGTATTCTCTTATTCTCCTTGCAATTAATTTTGTTACCTGTGAGCCAAAATCAATAACTATTATTTTATCTTTATTTAATCTCAAGTTCATTCACTTTTTAATGAACTGTCAAGTTTGGTTTGTAACTCTAATCTGGATGAACACATCTTTTTACAAACAGAATTCAATATATCTATAAGCTCTTTAGCTTTTGAAAAGTTTGAATTTTTAATGTTAAGCAATGTTAGAAGGTAAATTGCTTCTTCATTCTTTGGGTTAAGTAATAATACAGTATTTAAATTATTTTCTTCTAAGCTAGTGTTGTCTTCTTCTTTAAAAATTTTTGCTAAATAAAGATAAGAAATTTCACTTTTTGGATTAAAGACTATATCTTTTTCAAAGTAAAATTTAGAGTCTTTATAGTTTTTGTCATCAAATAGTTTTTTTCCATCGTCAAAATATGAGTTTTTTGCACTAACTAATGTGTGATTAAAAAAAAATAAAACTAGTGATACTAGTGTGATTAAAGCTTTTTTTTTCACAATTTATAATTATTTTTTTTGGTCATTTCTACGCTATGTACCATACTTTCGTAGAATCCTGCTTTAGTGATTTTTACAAATCGTGCTTTTCTTTGAATATCTGCAATCATTTTTGCACCTATGTAACCCATTGATGATCTTAGGCCCCCTTGTAATTGATATAAAATTTCATCAACAGGGCCTTTGTGAGAAACTCTCGCTTCTACACCCTCTGCAACAAATTTTGATTTATCTTTATGATGTATTTGAGAATATCTATTTGACGATCCTGCAGACATAGCCCCAATTGAACCCATACCTCTATAAGATTTATAAAATTTATTTTTATACTTAAATTTTTTTCCAGGACTTTCGTCTGTTCCGGCAAAAATTGATCCCATCATTATAGCGTCCGCACCTGCCGCAAGCCCTTTTACTAAATCTCCTGAAAATTTTATTCCACCATCAGAAATTATTTTAATTTTCTTATTTTTCATAGTTTTTTTAACTTCCATTACAGCAGTTATTTGCGGTACGCCAATACCAGCTATCAATCTAGTAGTGCAAATAGATCCAGGACCAATACCAACTTTTAAAATATCGGCACCTTCGTTGTATAGTTTAAGAGCAGCTTCACCAGATGCAATGTTTCCTACGCAAATTGGAGTCTTAGAACTAATTTTTTTTATTTTTCTAAGTATTTTTATAACTTTTTCACTATGCCCATGAGCTGTATCTATAACTATTAGATCCACACCTGCGTCTAAGATTGATTTAACTCTTATTAAATCTTCACTAGCTGTCCCAATAGCAGCTCCGGTAATTAAGTTTTTACTTTTAACTTTTTTAATTTCCTTGCATTGTTTATGTATAGGTAAATTACGATGAATAATTCCTAAACCGCCTTTCTGAGCAATGGCAATAGCCATGCTGGATTCAGTGACGGTATCCATAGCAGATGATAAAAATGGAATTTTTAAATCTAAATTACCTCCTAAATTTATATTTAAATTTGTTTCCGAGGGAAGAACTGAAGAATATCTAGGCACAAGTAGCACATCGTCAAATGTTAAAGCTTCTTTGATAAGTTCCATATACACTTATATACAATTCTAATAATTTAAAAAGACTTTAGTGAAGAACAGATAATATAAGTTTCTTTTGACTCACTTCTACTTGATTCTGGTTTAAAAAAATCTACTTTTTTAAAATTGTTTTTTGCTAAATTTTTTACTTCTAAAAAATCTTCTCCCATAAATAATTTGCATATTAAAGTTCCTTTTTGGGCCAGTGTTTTTAAAGAAAAATTGATAACTTCACTACAAAGATTGTTGGTCCTTATAGAATCAACACTTTTGTTACCAGTTGTATTTTCAGCCATATCAGAGATAACAACATCAATTTTTGTTTTAAAAATATTCAGTATTTTTTCTTGCGTTTTTTCTTCTAAAAAATCATCGTTTAAAAATACTACATTTTCTAATTTTTCCATGGGTGTGATGTCAACTGCAAGAATTTTTCCGTTAGTTATAATTTTTGACGCTACTTGAGACCAGCCTCCTGGTGTAGATCCGATATCTAATAAATTTGAATTTTTTTTTATAAAATTAAATTTTTTATTTAATTCAATTAATTTAAAGGCTGCTCTTGATTTGTAACCAAGCACCTTAGCTTTTTTGAAGAATTGGTCTCGATGTTGCTTAATGACCCAGGTTCTACTTTTTTTTGCTCTCTTTGTTTTTTTCATTAAAGAATATCTTCATGATCTTCTTCTTTCATAGTTTCGCTTAATTTTTTTTTTGTTTTTTTGTATAAAAGATAACTCGCTGGAATTGAAGTTAAATATAGTAAACCTAAAATTAGTAATGCCTTAAATGTAAAAAAAATTAATGAAACAAAAATTACTACTATTCCAAAGAGCAAAAAAATTGTTAGTTGGCTTGATATTTTAATTTTTTTTAATGAAAAAGTTGGAATGTTACTAATCAAGAGAATCGCAACGATTACTACTAAATAAGGTGTAAATTTTTTGACATTTAAATTAAACTGTAAGTCTGAAAGCTCATAAATTAATGGTAATAATATTAATATTGCTCCTGCTGGCGAAGGTACCCCTTCAAAATAATTCCGCTTCCATTCAGCATCTTCAGAAATTTTTGTTAGGTTAAATCTTGCGAGTCTTAATACACAACACACAGAAAAAATTAAAGTTATAGCCCATCCTATTTTTCCATAGTTCTTTAATTCCCAGAAGTATAATATAAAAGCAGGGGCGATACCAAAACTAACAAAGTCTGTGAGTGAATCTAATTCTTTTCCAAATTCAGAAGTTCCTTTAATTAATCTAGCTATTCTTCCGTCTAAGGTATCTAAAATTGCCGCAAAAATTAAAAAAATTACTGCTATGTTATAATTTTGATCTATAGCAAATTTTATTGAACTAATGCCAAGGCAAACACCAATTAAGGTTAGTAGGTTGGGTAAAATAAATCTAGATTTTTTTGATGCTGATATTTTAAAAGAATTTTTCTCTTCCATTTTATTTCACTGCTAATAAACTTTCTCCAGCAACTACGTTTTGTCCTAGTTTAGCTAATAATTTTCTATTACTAAAATAAACATCCACTCTACTTCCAAATCTTATCATTCCTATTCGTTCACCTTGTTCGATCGATTGGTTAACTTCAACTTCAGTTACTATTCTTCTAGCTATTAAACCTGCTATTTGAACTATTATAATTTCATCTCCATTTTTTAATCTTAGTCTATAATAATTTCTTTCATTTTCTTCGCTGGATTTATCAAGCGATGCGTTCAAGAATTTTCCAGGCTTGTAAAGTATTTCCTCTACTTTTGCTGAAATAGGTGTTCGATTAACATGACAATTAAAGACATTCATAAAAATGCTAATTTTAGTAAATTTTTTATTTTCTAAAGAAAGTTCCGCAGGTCCATCTATTTCTGAAATATTCGAAATTAAACCATCTGCAGGACTTACTAAAAAGTTATCATCTTGGATAGAGACTCGATCAGGATCTCTAAAGAAATAGTAAACCCAAACCGTTAATAAAATTGCAATTAATCCTAATATTTTTGAGAACAGCAGACAAATGAAAGTAATCACTATAGCTATAGCTAGAAAACGGTAACCTTCTTTGTGTATTTTAGGCAAAATTGTATTTAACATATTTTTAAATTTGATAAAGAAGCCTAATATGTATAAAATTTCATTTTAATCAATTCATATTTGTAAATATCTATGTCGAAAATTAAGGTAAAAAACCCTATCGTTGAGTTGGATGGAGACGAAATGACAAGAATTATTTGGTCATTTATCAAAGAAAAACTTATTTCACCTTATTTAGACTTAGATATAAAATATTATGACTTAGGAGTAGAAAGTAGAGACAAAACCTCAGATCAAATAACTATAGACTCTGCGAATGCGATAAATAAATATGGAGTAGGTATTAAATGTGCAACAATAACTCCTGATGAAGAGAGAGTTAAAGAGTTTAATCTAAAAAAAATGTGGAGATCTCCTAATGGGACGATACGAAATATATTAGGTGGAACGGTTTTTAGAGAGCCTATTATATGTAAAAATATTCCTAAATTAGTTCCTACATGGACAAAACCCATTGTAATTGGACGACATGCTTTTGGAGATCAGTACAGAGCAACAGATTTTTTAGTTCCAGGAAAAGGTAAAATGGAAATTAAATGGACTTCTGAAGATGAAAAAGAAAAAAAAGAATTTGAAGTTTTCAACTTTCCAGGTCCTGGTGTTGCGATGTCAATGTACAACTTGGACGATTCAATTAAGGATTTTGCGAGATCTTGTATGAACTATGGTTTGGAAAGAAATTGGCCAGTTTATTTATCAACTAAAAATACTATTTTAAAAGCTTACGATGGAAGATTTAAAGATTTGTTTGAAGAAGTGTTCCAAAAAGAATTTTCTGAAAAGTTTAAAAATGCAAATATAACATATGAACACAGACTAATCGATGACATGGTTGCATGTGCAATGAAATGGAATGGAGCATATATTTGGGCTTGTAAAAATTACGATGGAGATGTTCAATCCGACACAGTTGCCCAAGGTTTTGGTTCTTTAGGCTTAATGACGAGTGTTTTAATGTCACCTAATGGAAAAATAGTTGAGGCTGAAGCTGCACATGGCACGGTAACAAGACATTACAGAATGCATCAACAAGGAAAAGAAACTTCTACTAATCCAATTGCATCTATTTTTGCCTGGACCAGAGGTTTAGCCCATAGAGGAAAATTAGATGATAATGATGAGTTAATAAAATTCTCTAAGACATTAGAAAGCGTTTGTATTGAAACTGTAGAAAGTGGATCTATGACTAAAGATCTTGCTATACTAGTTGATAAATCAGCTAAGTATTTGACTACTAATGAGTTTCTTGAAAAATTAAATTCTAATTTGAAAAAAAAACTTAACTAATTTTTTTACCTAAAACTTCAAAAGCTTCTTCAATTTTATTTTGATCGACTCCACCTGCTTGTGCAAAGTCTGCTTTACCACCGCCACCCTTACCACCTAAAATTTCTGCAGCTTGTTTGACAAGAGTAACTGCGTCAAATTTTTCTGTTAATTTTTTAGTCACCCCAACAGCCACTCCAACTCTTCCTTCGAAAATACTAAAAGCAAATATTACACCTTCATTAATTTCTTTTTTTCCTTGATCTACTATATTTCTTAATTCTTTAGAAGGTAAATCAGTAAGAACTTGATATCTTAAAATAAAATTATCTATTTTTTTATCTTTAATTATATTTTTATTCTTATTATTAATTATATTTTTAATCTTAATTTGCTCAATTTGTTTTGTTAAGTTTTTTAAATTATCTCCTAATTTTGTATTTTCACTGTAATTTGGTATAATACTCAATAATTTTAATTCCTTTTTAATAGAATTAATTTCTTCAGTTAAGTTTTTATCTTTATTAAATTTATTTTCCTGTAAATTTTTTTCATGATTTTCAAGCTGTTTATCCCTAAGAGCCTCTACTCTTCTTATTCCTGATCCAATAGACGATTGGCTAATAATTTTAAATTTACCAATATCTTTTATGTTTCTAACATGTGTCCCCCCACATAATTCAGTAGAAAAAAACAAATCTCCTTCTTTTCCCATTGAGAGAACTCTAACTTCGTCTCCATATTTTTCTCCAAATAAAGCTAAAGCACCATTCTCTACAGCTTCTTTAGGTGTCATTATTCGTGTCCTAACTTCACTTGAAACTTCAACTAAATCGTTAACAAATTTTTCTATTTTACTGATCTCATTTTTTTCAATAGGCTTGTTATGACTAAAATCAAATCTTAGTTTTTCTGGACTCACCAAAGAACCTTTTTGGGTAACATGTTTGCCGAGAGTTCTTCTTAGTGCCTCGTGTAATAAGTGAGTGGCTGAATGATATGCTTTAGCATTATTTCTCTTTTCCTTATCTATCTCAAGATTAACTGTCTCACCCACTTTAATGGAACCATAATCTATTTTTCCTAAATGGACATGTAGATCCCCCATTTTTTTTAAAGTATCTTTAATAGTGATTTTTGATTTATTTGTGCTGATAATGCCTTGGTCACCAACTTGACCACCTGACTCACCATAAAAAGGAGTTTGGTTAGTTATTATTTCAATCTCATCACCAGTTTGTGCTTCTTCAACAAATATATTATCTTTTGATATTTTTAAAATAACGCCTTCAGCTTTGTCATGCTCGTAACCTAAAAATTCTGTTGCACTCAGCTCTTCTCTAGCTTTAAACCATTTTTCTTCAACTAATTTATCGCCAGAACCTTTCCAATTAGCTCTTGCTAATTGTTTGCTTTTCTCCATAGATTTTTCAAAACTAACATTGTCAACGGTAATATTTTTTTCTCTTAAAATGTCTGCAGTTAAATCTAATGGAAAACCATAAGTATCATAAAGTTTAAAAGCTATTTCACCAGGTAAAGTTTTGTTTTTAACTTTTTCTAAATTTTCATCTAATATTTTAATTCCACGCTCTAATAGAGACGAAAATTTTTCCTCTTCATTTTTAAATGTCTCTTCAATCAAATCTTTTCCTCTTTTAAGTTCAGGATAACTTTCTGACATTTCGTTTAAAAGTGTTCCAAAAAGTTTAAAGAAAATTGAATTTTTACTGCCTAGCGTGTGAGCGTGCCGCATTCCTCTTCTCATAATTCTTCTAAGCACGTAGCCACGTCCTTCGTTAGACGGAAGTATGCCTTCTGCTATTAAAAAACTACTTGCTCTTAGGTGGTCAGCAATCACTCTATGGCTAGCAACTGTTTTGCTGTTGATAGGAGCTTTAGTAATGTCTGCAGAGGCACTTATAATTTTTTTAAAGTGATCAATGTTATAATTATCATGTGTGCCTTGAAGTACTGCCGTCATTCTTTCTAACCCCATACCTGTATCAACAGATGGTCTAGGTAGATTAATCCTTTTATCTTTTGAAATTTGTTCATATTGCATAAAGACTAAATTCCAGATTTCAATAAATCTATCTCCATCTTCATCAACACTGCCTGGAGGTCCTCCTTTCAATTTATCTCCATGATCATAAAAAATTTCAGAACACGGTCCGCACGGACCCGTATCTCCCATTGACCAAAAATTATCAGATGTAGATATTTTAATTATTTTATCATCTGAGAGGCCAGCTATTTTTTTCCAAAGATTATATGATTCACTATCTTCTGAGTAAACTGTAACTAATAACTTTTCCTTAGGTAATTTAAATTCTTTAGTTAGTAAGTCCCAAGCATATTGAATGGCTTGTTCTTTAAAGTAATCTCCAAATGAAAAATTTCCCAACATTTCAAAAAAGGTGTGGTGCCTTGGTGTGTACCCTACATTTTCTAAATCATTATGTTTACCTCCAGCTCGAACACATTTTTGAGCTGTAGTAGCTAATTTATAAGGTTTTTTTTCAAGACCTGTAAAAACATTCTTAAACTGAACCATGCCTGAATTAGTAAACATTAATGTTGGATCATTACTAGGAACTAAATTACTAGACTCCACAATCTTATGATTATTTTTTTCAAAGTATTCTAAGAAAATTTTTCTTACATCAGTTAATAAAATCTGGCTCATAACTCAATAAATACAGATATTTTTTAAGTTGTCTATAAGTCTAAATACTGATTTTTTTAATTTTTATCGTCTTCTACTAAACAAACTTCTGATTTAGTGAGAAACCGTCGACCAGTTCCATTATCCAATGAAAACATGCCACCCATGCCATTAATCGCATCAATAGTAAGGTCTGTATGCTTCCAGGTCTTATACTGGTCTTCATTCATATAAAATGGTGTACCATCAATTTCACCTAATTTTATATCACTATCACCTACTTGATATTCTTTTGCCGGAAAACACATTGGTGCACTTCCATCACAACATCCACCTGACTGATGAAATAAAAGATCATTTCCATGAACTTTTTTTAAGTCATTAAGTAATTTTTTTGCAGATAAGGTTGCGTTAACTTTCATTTTTATATGGCTCGTAATGAATATGAACCACTATAATATATTTTTTTAAAAGAAACCTAGTTTACTTTCACTATAGGACACATGTAAATTTTTTACTTGTCTATAATGATTCAACATCATTTTATGAGTTTCTCTTCCAATACCAGATTGCTTATATCCTCCGAATGCAGCATGAGCTGGATAAGCGTGATAACAGTTTGTCCAAACTCTACCTGCTTGTATCCCTCTACCCATTCTGTATGCAATGTTTCCATTTCTAGTCCAAACACCTGCTCCTAAACCATAGAGAGTATCATTTGCAATTTTAAGCGCGTCTGCTTCATCTTTAAAAGTAGTAACTGAAACTACCGGCCCAAAGATTTCCTCCTGGAACACACGCATGTCATTTTTTCCTTCAAAGACAGTTGCTTCAATATAGTTTCCTTTTTCTAAACCACTATTCATTTTAGTAACATTTCCTCCAGCTAGAACTTTGGCCCCTTCTTTCTTGCCTAAATCTAAGTAAGATTTTATTTTTTCCATTTGTTCTAAAGAACATTGTGCTCCTAACATAGTGTCCATTTGTAAGGGATTACCCTGTTTGACTGCTTTCACTCTTTCTAAAGCTCTCTTCATGAATTTATCATAAATAGATTCTTGAACTAAAGCTCTACTAGGACAAGTACAAACTTCTCCATTATTAAGTGCAAACATAGTGAAACCTTCTAAACATTTGTCAAAGAAGGCATCATCTTTATCCATAACATCTTCAAAAAATACGTTCGGAGATTTTCCTCCTAATTCTAATGTTATAGGGATTATGTTTTGTGCGGCGTATTGCATGATTAAACGTCCAGTAGTTGTTTCACCTGTAAAAGCAATTTTTCTAATTCTTTTAGAAGATGCCAAAGGTTTTCCTGCTTCTAAACCATAACCGCTGACAATATTTAAAACACCTGGTGGTAATAAATCTCCAATTAGCTCCATTAAAAGTAAGATAGATGCCGGTGTTTGTTCAGCTGGTTTTAACACAACACAGTTTCCTGCGGCCAACGCTGGCGCAAGTTTCCACGTAGCCATTAAAAGTGGAAAGTTCCATGGTATAATTTGTGCTACCACACCAAGCGGTTCCGGAACATGATAAGAGTATTCATCATTACTTATCTCTCCTATAGAACCTTCTTCAGCTCTAATTACACCTGCAAAGTATCTCCAATGATCTACAACTAGTGGTAAATCTGCAGCCATACACTCTCTGATTGGTTTACCATTATCAAGGCATTCTGCTGTAGCTAATAAGTTTAAATTTTTTTCGATTACATCCGCTATCTTCAAAAGAATATTAGATCTCTCTCCAATAGAAGTTTTTCCCCACGTAGGAAAGGCAGCGTGTGCTGCGTCTAAAGCAAACTCAACATCTTTTTCATTTGATCGTGGAACTTGACAGATAATTTCATTTGTAATTGGTGTTGTATTGTCAAAATATTTACCAGATTTTGGTTCTACAAATTTTCCACCTATAAAATTTCCATACTTAGATTTAAAAGGAAATTTAACTTTTAGATGTGAAGTGTCTATGGAAGATGACATTTTCGTATTTTTAGTCTGTGCACTCATTGTACTCCTTTTTCAATTTATATTAAATTTAACTACACTCTTAATTTCCAGTATACAGAAAATTTTACTGTAATGTAATTTCAGGTTGTGTTTAATATCTTTAAAAAAGGGACACGAAAGGCCTGTTAAGACCTTTCGTTGAGATAACGACTGTAATATTTATTTTTTTTCTGTGTCAGTTGGTACTTTTTTTTCAACTGTTTCTTTTGAATCTTCAGCTGGAACTTTATTTTCTTCAAGCTTACCTTCAGAATTTTTTTCTTTAGCAACAGGGTTTCCATCAAGTGCTTCTCTTACTGCAGTAGCTTGATCTCTGATTGTTTTTTCAATTTCTTCAGCAGCTTTAGGGTTTTGTTCTAAAAAGATTTTAGCATTTTCTCTGCCTTGTCCAATTTTCTCACCTTTGTAAGCATACCAGGCACCTGCTTTTTCTACTACACCGGCTTTAACTCCGAGATCTACGAGTTCACCTGTCTTGCTAATTCCTTTGCCATACATAAGATCAAATTCTACTACCTTAAATGGTGGTGCCACTTTATTTTTAACTACCTTAACTCTAGTTGAGTTTCCAATAATTTCATCCTTGTCTTTTATTGCACCAATTCTTCTAATGTCTAGTCTTACAGACGAATAGAATTTTAAAGCGTTTCCTCCTGATGTTGTCTCTGGGCTTCCAAACATAACACCAATTTTCATTCTTATTTGATTTATAAAGATAACCATTGTGTTTGATTTAGAAACAGATCCAGTTATTTTTCTTAAAGCCTGACTCATCAATCTTGATTGTAATCCAACATGATGGTCTCCCATTTCACCTTCTAATTCAGCTTTAGGTGTGAGAGCAGCAACTGAATCGATAACAAGTACTGATATTGATCCGGATTTAATTAATGTATCTGCTATTTCTAAAGCTTGCTCACCTGTATCTGGTTGTGAAATTAACAACTCACCAGTTTTTACACCTAGTTTTTTTGCGTAAATAGGATCAAGTGCATGTTCGGCGTCAACAAAAGCACATATTCCACCTTTTTTTTGAGCTTCAGCTAATACTTGAAGTGCTAAAGTTGTCTTACCAGACGACTCTGGTCCATAAACTTCAATAATTCTACCTTTAGGTAGGCCTCCAATGCCGAGCGCTAGATCTAGGCTAAGAGATCCTGTTGATACTGCCTCAATATCTAATGCTTGTTGCTGGCCAAGTTTCATTACTGAACCTTTACCAAAATTTTGGTCTATTTGGCTAATAGCTGCTTCTAAGGCTTTGTTTTTTTCTTTTAATTCTTGTTCTTTTTTACTGTCTGATTTTACTACTTTTAGGTTATTTTTTATCATTTTTTATCCTTTTATTTGTTCGAATCGTTGTATTTAATGTACACACTTTGTTCTTTTTTTACAAGTATTAAAAATTACAGGAAAAAACTTAAAATATTCAATATTTTTTTAAATTTTCTAATGTTAGTTCACCAATGACGGCTAAAAGCTCAAATTTTGATATTGCAAAATTTCTTTCTGCTATAGCGTTACTTATTCTTGCGTCTAAAAGTAAGCTTCTTGACTGAATAACCTCAAGCGTTGTGCGTGTGCTGCCAGAGTCATATTCTAATGTAATTCCCTCATTTGCAATTTCCGCTGCCTTAACTTGTGCTTGAGTAGCTTTTAAAACACTTTCAGATGATTGGTACGCTGACCATGCGTTAAGTGTATCTGTTTTTACTTCATTGGTCGTATCCTGTAAAATTAAGCTATTTTGTTTTTTTTTAAACATTGCTTTTTTAAATGAGGAATAGTTTTTACCTCCTCTAAAAATTGGGATAGTCACTGTTGCTTTGAGAGACTCTTGATCTGTTTTATCAACAGATGAACTAAAGTCCTTGATTTGAGACTGTGTATAATTGACTGATGCAGACGGAGAAAATTTAGATTTTTCGATATTTACATTTTTTTTTGATATTTCATAATCTAGTTTTGCAAGGAGTAATTTAGGGTTATTTTTTTCTGAAAAGTTTAAGGCTAAATTTAAGCCTGTTGGAAAGTTTAAACTTACATTTTTTATAAGCTTATCTTCAGTTAATTCTTCTGGTGCAGGTAGTCTAATTATTCTTTCAAAATTACTTTTGGCTGCTAAGAGCTCAGTTTCTGCAGCAATAAATTTTGCATTTGCTCCAGCAAGGGATGATTCTGATTGAGCTAAATCGGTTAAAGTTATTTCACCTTTTTGTAAACGCGAACTATCTGTTTCGACCTGTCTTTCAAATAAATCAACATTAGCTGAATTAAATTTAGTGTTCTTGAATTTATAAATTAAATCATAATAAGCAGTGGCAGATTTTAATAAAATTTGTTGCCCGGCGTTCTTGAGTTTGAGTGCCGCCTGTTCTGTTTCTAATTTAGATTTTTCTATTGTGTTGTACCCTTGAAAGCCTTGAAAAATTTTCTGGTCAACAGAAACAGATTGCGTTTCGGTGGTGTTGCTAGTATCGGGAAGTGCAGCCCCTGCTTGATTGGTTCTATTAGATTTTTGCTGACTGTTTTTACTGCCTAGGATAGAAATACTAGGTAAAAATTCACTTTTTGAAATATTTATATTTTCTTTAATAGCTTTATAATTCTCTCTCTCTGCATTTAATGTTGGATTATTTTTGTAAGCACTTTCTAAATAAGTAAAAAATTCTGCAGCAAAAATTATGTTTGCTTTAAAGGTGAGGAGTATAAAAATAATAATGAATTTCATATTAATTAAATCTAATTTTGTTAAATCTATGTTTTTTATCTAAATAAAGAACTGCATAGGCTTTGTCTGATAAATCTTTAAGCATTTGCATAGTTATTCTCTCGTAATACATGATAAATTCACGCACTTGTAGTGGGGACATAATTTTTTTACCTTTAGAAGCCAACTGAAGTTTTTTTTCCTGTAAAACTCTCCACTTATAAACACAATCAAAATTAGGTACTTTTAAAAAAATCAACAGATTAATTTTTATAAAAATTTTTTTATATGCATTTTTTAGTTCGTTGTTTACTCTTGATCTCCACTTAGAATCTAAGTCTTGTTTTTTTTCTAGAATATTAATTGGTTTTAGTAAATCTTTATTATTTTGTGGTCTAGCACCTACACACCAACCTTCGAAAATAATTATCTTAGGCTGTTGATTGATTTTCTGCCAATATTTTTTTGGAAAACGATCATCTCTTGATTTGTCAAAACGGGGAACTAGCACTGGTTTAAATTTTTTTTTAGTTAAATTTGTAAATATTTTATTTATTAAGATAGTATCGTGTGTGCCTGGAACACCTCGTGTTTTAAATAATTTATTTACATTTTTTGCAAGACTAGTTCTTTCACTTAATGTTTTGTAAAAATCATCAATTGAAAAACAAACAACACTTAAATTATACTTAATTTCTAATATTAATTTTAATACTTGAGTTATGGTGCTTTTCCCAGCTCCTTGTCCGCCTGTCAATCCTACTATTTTTATTTTATTATTTTTTTTATAATCTTGATAAATTTTTTCACAAACAGGCAAATAGAATTTATTTAATTGACCAATTTTATTATGAAAAGGTTTGCTTTGTATTTCTTGAGTGGATAAAAAATGTAAATATTTTTTTTCTAAAATATTTGCAGGGCTATTTTTTAACATCTTAGAATTTTTCTAAAGCCCTTTCTAAAAAATCTAATCTATCTTGTCCCCAAAATAACTCACTATTAAAAATATAGGTCGGTGCTCCGAAAACATTTTTCTGAACAGCTTCTGCGGTATTATCTGCGTAAATTTTTAAAATTTTTTCTGACTTGGCTAATGAAGAGAGTTCTTTAAAATCTATTTTAAATTGTTTACTAATTAATTTGATATTTTTCTCATCAGAAATATCTCTTTCTTCAATCCATAATTTTTTTAAAAGCTCGTGTCCAAATAGTATTTTAATACCGAGTAAGTTTGCAGCTATCGTATATTTTGCTGGAATGTGCGGGTCCTTTGGGGGGAAAAATTTTGGTTTAATGTTAATTTTAATATTCAAAAAATCACTCCATCTTTTTAATTCATCAAGTCTATATTTTTGCCTTTGGGGTGATCTTTGTGGAACAGGTATACCTCCAGTTTTAGAAAATATTCCTCCCACTAAATCGCAAGGCTTTTCAACTATTTCTGCATTATATTTTTTCGCAATTGTCTGAAGCTTTTCCGAACCGAGAAAAGTAAATGGTGACGCTAGACTATAAAAATATTCAATTTTCATGATTATTGTTGAATTAAATCTTTTTTTATTCTTTTATCAATCATTTAAAAAAATACATATTATTGTGTTTATCCACAAATATTCTAGATATAGATTAGATGTTCACGTTTTGATTCTCTTTTGATTCTTATCTGGACTCATTTTACAACCTTCTAGTGTGTAAGGTTTTCTACGCTACCGATATCAAGTTTGCTATTTTCAAGTTCTTTTTTACTCTCTCTAAAAGAGACAATAAAAACTAATATATTAAATAGTACAGCTAATATCTGAAAAATTAAAAAATTAAATTTTACAAAGATTCCTAGATAATGAATTGAAGTTAATAAAACAAACGATATAAAAAAAACTCGATACTTGAATACAGCTATAATAGAAAAAGAGTGAATAACAAGCTTGAATAATGACATTTGCGTTGGTCCAAAATATCTTATTCCTCTTATTGAGTTAACTTCGTTATAATTTTTTATATAATATTTGAACGAACCAGAATAGCTACTCCACAAACTTGCTTTAGTAGACAGCATTTTTAAATCAGACTTATTTAAGCAACTATAATTTCCAAAATTAATAAGTTTACCGGTTGTTAGTAAAGTGAGGTATTTGTGAAACTTATAAAGCATTTGGAACAGGGGGCCTTCTGACCTTCTAATACGTTTTGCTACAACAGATTTATTTGGTTCGTCTAAGATTTTGTCTACTAATGATTTTATTTCTTCAGGTCTATCTTCACCATCTCCATCCATTAGAATAAGATAATCTAAATCCGAGCTATCAGATAGATAGTTTATACCTAGTGCATAACACCTAGCGTGACCTTTATTTTTACTTATATGGATAATTTTTACTGAATTTATTTGAGATGGAACCTTAATTTTTGGATTTGCTATTGTTGAGCAATCATTAATTATTACGCAGTCAAACTGGGCTTCTTTTATACTTTTTATATTTTCGTTAATATTGTTTAAAAGCTTTATTAAAGATTTCCAGTCATTGTAAATAGGTATTAATATTGTGAATTTTTTCATCGTTTTCCAATCATGCAGATTCCTTGTTTCTTAATACTTCCAAACTCTCCGGGGCAAACAGATTTTAAGATATCGGCATTACCGACGTAGATTACACCACCATTTAAATTTAAGTCTTTTAGTTTTGGCGCTAAGTTATTAAACCATTGCGGTCTAGGTTGAAGATGATAAGATAAATTCCCAGCTACCCACTCATCCCCAACTACAATCGATATATTATTAATAAAATTTTTATCCCACCTATCTTGTACTAAATAAGCGATTTCTTTACCCGGGTAGTCTGTTCTTTTGTTGTCTGTTGAAATTGAAATATATAGGTACGCCAAAGGTGAGAGAACAAAAATAAACAAGAAACCAAACATAAATCTTTTTAAGTAATTTAAATTGATGCTAGTTTTAAAATAATAAATAAAGAATAAACCAAAAAATAAATAAAAAGGTGTCATCCACATTGTGCGAATTTTGATTGCAAAAATTAAAGAAGTTATAAACATTAATAAAATTGGCACAAAAGTAACAAAAATTAGGAAGATTGATATTTTGTCAGGTTTCTTAAATTTAGAGTTTTTAAGAATTAAACTTAGAAGTATAAAAAAAGGCAAAAGTATAGCTATTTGCTTAAAAATAAATTTTACCGGATAAATAAAATGATTTAAGAAAGTGCTACTTTCAAGGCTTGTTCTTTTTAATCCATAAGCAATTGTTTTGTAGTCATTATCTGCTAACCACCATAAATGCGGGCTTAGGACTAATAAAAAAACTATAATTGGGATAAAGTATTTAAAATTAAATCTTTTATTTTTTATTAAATAGTAAATAAAAAAAAGTATTAAACCAACTAGTAAATAAATAAATAGATATTTAGATAAAACTCCTAATCCAGCAAACAATCCAAATAATATCCAATTGTGAATTTTATCATCTTTAAAACTTTGCCAGCTATAATAAATAGTCAATGACCAAAAAGGAATTTGACACACATTGACGTTAAACTCCGGGGTGGTAAAATTATAGAAATAAATTCCTTCGAGTAAAAAAACTGAAATCAATGCAAGAGTTTCATTTTTTAAGAATTCTTTTGCTAGCTTAAAAATAGTAACAAATGAAAAGATGATAAATATTTGGCTTAATAAGTAATAGGCCCAATCTTGATTGCCAAATAATTGATAAAAAATTTTGGGAAAAAAAACACTAAGCGGAGGGTGTTTATCCCAGCCCCAATCTAAGTTAGTTCCCCAGGCTAACGCTTCGATTACATCTAAGGGCAAATTCTTATTTGAAAAAAAAGGTACAAGAGTCCAAATCAACAAGTGAGTCAAAAGAAATAGATTGAATATAAAAGGAATATTTTTTTTATTTATCATTTCCAGCAAATTAATACAATTTAATGTCTATTGACACGTATAATTTGAAACATATACTCCTCTTTTTTTTAAATATGATAAAAAAACCTGCAAAAAAGCCAATAGCTAAAACCGTAAAAAAATCTAATAAAAAAGGTTATGCGCCGGCCGTTAAAGAAAAATACATGTGTACTAAACATAGGCAATTTTTTAAAGATGAATTATTACGATGGAAAAAAGATATAATTAAATCAAATTCTTTAACTAATCTTTTAAATTCTTCAGATGACAACATTTCATCTGCTGATATGGTTGATCAAGCATCTTCTTACACAGATAAATCAGTTGAGATGAAAGCGTTAGCCAGAAGTCGGAAGCTCATTGAAAAAATTGATTCCGCGTTACGTAGAATTAAAGATGAAACATACGGATATTGTGAAGAAACATCTGAGCCTATAGGATTAAAAAGACTAATGGCAAGACCAATTGCTACTCTTTCAATTGAATCTCAAGAAAGACACGAGCGAGATGAAAAAATTTATACTGAGGATTAAATACTAGGAATTCTTTCGCCTTTTTCAAAAAGATCATAACCTTTTTGAACCGCTTCTCTTTTTGAAATTAATTCGTACCATCTAGCTAAATTTTTATGTTTTTTTAATCCAATGTCATGCCATTCATGCCTGGCAATCCATGGAAAAGTAGCAATATCTACTATAGAATAAAAATTTCCCGCCAAGTATTCTTTCTCCCCTAATCTCTCATCTAACTCTTTGTATATTCGACTGCACACCTTGAAATATCTTTCTTCACCAAATTGACTTTTACCTGGATTATAATGATGAAATTGGTGATGCTGGCCAAGCATTGGTCCTACATAAGCCATCTGAGCCATTAGCCATTGATTAATAATTGTCCTTTTGTCTTGGTCGTAAAATTTTTTACTTTGCTCTCCTAGATAAGTTAAAATAGCTCCAGATTCAAAAAGACTAATATTGTTTTTATGATCAGTAATAACAGGTATCTTGCTGAAAGGACTTATTTTTTTAAACTCAGCTTTGAATTGTTCATCTTTAGAAATGTCAATTGAGGTAACTTTGTAATCGTACTTAATCTCTTCAAGCATAATAGAAATTTTTTTTCCATTAGGAGTGTTGGCTGTGAAAAGCTCAATCACTTTTTTACACCTAATCTATCATGAATACTTTTTGAAGCTGTGGTAAATTCAAATCTATATGTTTCGTTAGGTTTGGCTCTTTTAAAGCAAGCTCTGGCCGCTAAAGCAGCCTCGTGAAAACCAGAGAGAATAAGCTTTAGTTTGCCTGGGTAAGTGCAAATATCTCCAACAGCAAAAATACCTTCTTTGTTAGTTTGAAAATTTTCCGTATCAACAGGAATAGTTTTTTTATCAATGTTTAAACCCCACTCAGCAATTGGTCCAAGCTTCATAATAAGGCCGAAAAAACTTAAGATGTAATCAGTTTTAATCTTTTCTAACTTTCCATCCTCGTATTCAATTTCAATGCCACTCATCACTTTATCTCCTTCAATAGACTTTAGGTTGCAAGGAGTTTTTATTAATATTTTACCCTCTTTTTCTTTTTGTTTGGTCTCACTTAAAGTGTGGGCAGCACCTCGAAACTCTGTTCTTCTGTGAATCAAAGTAACTTCATTTGACTTTGAGAGTTCTAAAGCCCAATCCAATGCTGAGTCGCCTCCACCAAAAATTGATATTTTTTTATTTTTAAAAAGATCTTTGTTAGTTATCGAATAAAAAATTTGGCTACCTTCAAATTTTTCAGCTTCTTTAAATGCAAGTTTTCTTGGCTCGAACGATCCTACCCCTCCAGCAATAATAATATTAGGTGCTGAAAAAAGATTTCCCTTATTTGTTTTTAAAATCCACAAATTATTTTCTTTTTTTATTTCATCTACTCGCTGCCCTAGGTGAAAACCAGCTTTAAAAGGTTCTATTTGTTTTAATAAACCATTTGTAAGTTCTTCGCCTGTACATTCTGGGATAGCTGGAATATCATAAATAGGTTTATCAGGATAAAGCTCTATGCACTGACCACCTGAACGATCTAAGTTATCTATAATTTCACACTTAAGTCCAATAATTCCCAATTGATGAACTGCGAATAGACCTGTTGGGCCAGCTCCAATTATAATTGCATCTGTGTTTATCATTTAAGTTTGTTTTATAGGTGTTGTTACTTCTAAGCCGTCAAGATCATTTGTAATAATTATCTGACAACTTAATCTGCTATTTTTTTTTGGCTCATAGGCCATATCAAGCATATCTTGTTCTGCATCATGAATTTTTTCAATTTTATTTAACCAATTTTCTGAGACATAAACATGGCAGGTTGCGCAAGCCATTGAGCCTCCACAGTCAGCGTCTATTCCTTTAATGTTATTTTGCAAGGCTCCTTCCATAACGGAAAGGCCCGTTGGGACTTCAACTGTGTTTTTTTCACCATCGTGTGTAATATAGGTAATTTTTGGCATTGGATTTAATATAGGTATTAAAAATAATAGGGCAAGGGTTTAAAGTTACACATCTTTTGAAGATTTAAAACCAATTAAGCGCTAAATCGTTAATTAATAAAGTTGTTGTTTTTATTAGATTTTTTATTTTTTATGATGATAATTAAATTTAATAAGAAACTAAAAACACTAAAATGTCTAAATATAAAGAAATTTACAACTTATCTATAAAAAATAAAGAAGATTTTTGGAAAAAAGTTTCTGAAGATATTTTCTGGTATGAAAAACCAACAAAAATTTTAAACACTGATAACCCACCTTTCTATAAATGGTTTGAAGATGGTGTAACAAACACTTGCTATAATGCTCTAGACTATCATGTTGATAATGGCCGAGGGGGAAAAATAGCAATCATATATGATAGCCCTATTACAGACACACAAAAAAAAATTACTTATAATGAACTTAGAGATAAAGTTGCTTTGTTTGCTGGCGCATTAAAGAAGCAAGGTGTTGGTAAAAAGGACAGAGTTATTATTTATATGCCTATGATACCTGAAGCGGTAATAGCTATGCTAGCCTGTGGAAGAATTGGCGCGGTTCATTCAGTTGTTTTTGGTGGTTTTGCTGCCAATGAACTTGCTAGTAGAATAGATGACTCTAAAGCAAAATTAATTGTATCAGCTTCTTGTGGTTATGAACCAGGTAGAACAGTTGAATATAAACCTCTTTTAAATAAAGCAATAAAGTTAGCAAAACACAAACCAAATAAATGTATTATTTATCAAAGAGAAAAATTTAAAGCAGAGCTTGATAGTGTCATCGATATTTCTTGGGAAGAGTCATTAAAAGATGTTGTGCCAGCCGATTGTGAAAAAATGAAAGGAAGTGATTATGCTTATATTCTTTACACTTCAGGAACCACAGGTTTGCCAAAAGGAATTGTGAGAGACATTGCCGGTCATATAGTTGCGCTGAAATGGACAATGAAGAATATTTATAACATTGATCAGGATGATGTTTGGTGGTCTGCAAGTGACATTGGTTGGATAGTAGGACATTCATATATTGTCTACGCACCTCTATTCTATGGGTGCACAACAGTTTTATTTGAAGGTAAGCCTGTTGGAACACCTGATGCTGGAGTTTTTTGGAGAATTATTTCTGAACATAAAGTTAAATCTCTTTTTACAGCTCCTACAGCCATTAGAGCTATTAAAAAAGAAGATCCTAATGGAGAGTTTTTTAAAAAATATGATTTAAGTAAATTTGAAAAATTATTTCTTGCTGGAGAAAGAGCTGATCCGGATACAATCAAATGGTTTGAAAAACTTTCGAATTCTCCAGTTATTGATCATTGGTGGCAAACTGAAACAAGTTGGGCAATAACAGCTGACTGCACTGGCATTGAATCTTTTCCTGTTAAATATGGCTCGGCTTTTAAACCTGTGCCTGGCTACGATGTAAAAGTATTAAACTCTGAGAGAAAAGAGGTTAAACCAGGTGTAATGGGAGATATCGTTATTAAGCTTCCTTTGCCTCCCGGAACATTTCCCACTCTTTGGAAAGCTGACGATAGGTATGTAATAAACTATATGTCGACTTATCCTGGTTATTATCAAACTTATGATGCAGGTCATATTGATGAAGATGGCTACGTTTGGATTATGTCGCGAACAGATGATGTTATTAATGTTGCGGGACATAGATTGTCCACCGGTGCAATAGAAGAGGTGCTAGCTGAACACAAAGACGTAGCTGAATGTGCGGTTCTTGGAATAGCAGATAAACTTAAAGGTCAAATTCCAATTGGCTTACTTGCCCTGAAGACAGGAGTTACTAAAGAAAAAAAAGAAATAACTGACGAGTGTGTGAAAATGGTTAGAGATAAAGTTGGTCCAGTCGCTGCTTTTAAAATAGCAATTGTTGTTAAAAGACTTCCGAAAACAAGATCGGGAAAAATTTTAAGAGGAACGGTTAGGAAGATTGCTGATAATGAACCTTATAAGGTGCCAGCTACTATTGATGATCCAATGATTTTAGAAGAGATAAAAGAAGACTTAATTGAAAATAATATATTAAAAGTCTAAAGGCTGACCTGAGCCTTCGATATTAACTTTTCCATCAGACATTACTATTTTACCATTAACTATTGTTGCTACTGGAAATCCTTTTATATGTAAATTATTAAATGGTGTCCAGCCACATTTGCTTGCAATCATTTCATCTTTAATAGTTTTCTCTTTATTCATGTCTACAATTGTTAAATCAGCATCAAAATCTTCTTTGATATAACCTTTATTTTTAATACCAAAAATTTTACAAGGATTTTCACACATTAATTTAATCAACTGTTCCAAACTTAATTTTTTATTATTAATATGATTCAACATAACAGGTAGAATAGTCTGTACTCCAGGCATACCTGAAGGAGAAGCGGGATATTTTTTCTTTTTATCTTCTTTTGAGTGCGGGGCATGGTCAGAACCTAAAACATCGACAATAGAATTCTTAACAGCTACCCATAGTCTGTCATAATGTTCTTTTTTTCTAATAGGCGGATTCATTTGAGCAAAGGTTCCTAACTTGTCATAACAATCTGGTGCATACAGAGTTAAGTGCTGGGGTGTTATTTCGAAAGTTACATTTTTTTTATGCATTGCTAAAAAGTCAACTTCTTCTTTTGTAGTAACGTGCAATACGTGAATCTGTTTATTGTATCGTTCCGCTATTTTAACAACTCTTCGGGTAGATGAAATAGCACACTCTGTGTTTCTCCATTCTGGATGAGAATGAACATCCCCTTCTTTTATAAATTTTTTTCTCAAATTTAATATTTCTTCATCCTCAGAGTGAATAGAAACTATTCTATCACTTTGAGAGATTACTTTTTCAATATCGGCTTCTTTATCAACTAATAGTTTGCCAGTTGAAGAGCCAGCAAAAAGTTTAACACCGCAACAACCCTTTAAATCTTTTAATTTTGAAAGTTGTTCAATATTTTCAGGAGTGGCACCAAAATAAAAAGCATAATTACAGTGCATCCTATTTTTTGCTAAATTTAGTTTTTTATCAAACTCAACTAAGTTAGACGTAGGTGGATTAGTGTTTGGCATTTCAAATACGGATGTGACACCACCGAGTACTGCCGCTCTACTACCGCTTTCTAAGTCTTCTCTATCTGTTGAACCAGGTTCTCTAAAATGTGTCTGAGTGTCAATTATCCCAGGTAAAACTAGTTTATTTGAGGCATCAAATACCTTGGTGTCATTAGCTTCTATTTTTCCAATTTTTTTAATTTTATTATCTACTAAAGCAACATCGGATTTCTCTAATTTACCATTAATGTAGCAAGATCCATTTTTAATAATAAGGCTATAATTTTCAGACATGGTTACTTAAATATATTATACAATGTAAACTTGCAAATATGGAAAAAGATCAAATCGTTATACTTGAAAATCAAGGTTTAATTTCTGTTGAAGGACCAGATGCCAAAGATTTTCTACAAAATATAATTAGTAATGATATTGAGAAAGTAAGTGAATCTAGTTCAATATTTTCAGGGATTTTTACTGCTCAAGGCAAATATTTATATGAATTTTTTATTATAAAAAATAATGAAAGCTATTTTTTAGATTGTGACGATACTTTTAAAGAAGGGCTTATAAAGCACCTCTCAAAATACAAACTAAGATCTAAAATTGAGATTAAAGATTTATCATCATCCTATGTAATAGGGGTTACTAGTGAAGAAAAGTTTAAAGAGATTCAAAACGAAGTAACTTCTAATAAAAAAACCATATTGTATAGAGAAAGTCCTTATTTTCTAGACACTCGTTCGCCAAAACTGGGTGCCAGAATTTTATCAAATCTTGAGAAATTACATCTTACGATAAAAAAATTAAGTTTAAAAATTATAGATAAATCTAATTATTTAGAAGCTGCCCACGCAGAAGGCATACCTATTCGAGGAATAAAAAATCTTCAAGATAGTTTGTTTAGTTTGGAGTCTAATTTTGAAGAGTTAAATGCTATTGATTTTAAAAAGGGTTGTTATGTTGGGCAAGAAAACACCGCAAGAATGAAATTGAAAAATAAAGTAAGACGAAAACTTATTCCAATTGTTACAAAAAATAATTTAAAAATTTTGGATGAAATCAAGTTTAAAGACAAGGTAGTTGGAAAAGTACTAATAGATGGTGCCTACCCTTTTGCTTTAATAAAACTTTTTGACCCTAGTTTTTCAGAGTTTTATAAAGAAAATTTAAAGGTTAATGATACTGATGTTCAAATACTAGTCCCTTCCCATTTTAAATTTTAAAATGGAGATCAATCTTTTATTTTTTATTTGTGTAGTTCCTGCAATTATTATTTTTGGTATTGCCAAGTCAGGATTGGGTGGGTCAATTGCCCTAATCGCTATTCCATTGATGACTGTTGTTATGCCTTTAAACCAAGCTTTAGCAATTATTTTACCAATACTTATTTTGTCAGACTTTACCGCTGTTTATAAGTTTAGAAAAGAATTTGATCTTGGAACTTTAAAATTATTAGTTCCATTTGCAGCTGTAGGTATTTTTGTCGGTTCTGTTACATTTTCTTATTTTTCAGAAGATATGTTGAAATTTATTGTTGGCTTAATGGGATTTCTTTTTTCGGCACACTATTTTTTATTAAAAAAAAATAAATTTATTCCTAATAAAAAATCTTTTTTTAAAGGCAGTATTTGTTCAGTTATTGCTGGGTTTACTAGTTTTTCTGTTCATGCTGGAGGAACACCAACAAGTATTTACCTTCTTCCTTTGAGAATGAAAAAAGAAATATATATTGGAACAAGGGTTATATTTTTTACATTCGTTAATTTAATTAAATTTCCTTTTTACATAGGTCTTTCTATGATTACTCTTGAGAGCTTTAAACAGTCTATGATGCTTTTTCCACTTTCAGTTGTGGGAATTTTAATTGGTTATCAAATTTTAAAATACGTTGAGGAAAATTTATTCTACAACATAATTTATGCTCTTATACTAATAACTAGCTCTAGATTGGTTTATAGTTACATCTTTTAAATTAATTTTCTTATTTTTGGTGCGGTCGGAGAGAATCGAACTCTCATGGGTTGCCCCACACGGCCCTCAACCGTGCCTGTCTACCAATTTCAGCACGACCGCTTACTATATGCGACAATAAATGAATGACAAATTTACTTCAAGTTGGTACACTGAATAAGTATGTCTACACAACAACAATTTAACAAGTCAACATCTGAAATTTATAAAAAAATTTCTAAGTCTATACCTGAAATAGAGTGGAAAATTCATGCCCCTCTTATTGAAGAAATTAATAAGCTAAAAGTAGAAAAGAATGCCGTTATTCTAGCTCATAACTACCAAACACCAGAAATTTATCACGGTGTTGCAGATATATCTGCTGATTCTCTTGCGCTTGCAGTGGAGGCAGCGAAAACTTCAGCAAGCATCATTGTACTCTGCGGGGTGCACTTTATGGCTGAAACAGCAAAACTCATGAATCCATCTAAAAAAGTTTTATTACCCGATATGTCTGCGGGTTGTTCGTTGTCAGCATCTATTACAGGTGACGATGTAAGATTGCTTAAACAAAAGTATCCAGGTGTTCCTGTTGTCTCTTATATTAATACTTCTGCTGATGTTAAAGCTGAGACAGATATATGTTGTACGTCGGCTAATGCAGTAAAAGTTGTAGAATCGTTAAATGTAGATAAAGTTATTTTTCTTCCAGATCAGTATTTAGCAAATTATGTAGCTAGTAATACAAATGTTAAAATTATTTCTTGGAAAGGTACGTGTATCGTCCATGAAAAATTTACAGCACAAGAAGTGGAAGAAGTTAGAGCTGCAAATCCAGGAATAAAAATTATAGCACATCCAGAATGTCCACCTGATGTGATTAAAGCATCTGATTTTGCAGGATCAACATCTGGAATGGTTGAATACGTAAGTAAAAATAAACCTAAAAAAGTTATGCTAGTTACAGAGTGCTCTATGAGTGATAACGTTGAGGCAGATAATCCTGAGGTGGAATTTGTAAAACCATGTAATCTTTGTCCGTACATGAAAAAAATTAATTTAGAAAAAATTTTAGATTGCCTGAAAAATGAGACTAATGAAATTAATATCGATAAAAAGATTTCAGATGCTGCAAGAAAATCTGTACTAAGAATGACTGAAATTGGTCGTTAAACTACGGTGCCAAAAGTAAATCAAAACTATATTAACTCAATTGTTAAACAGGCTCTCAAGGAAGATCTTGGACCAAATGGTGATATCACAACTAAGCT
>Ga0209502_10000449_pt1 | contig 44710 bp, 47 predicted proteins | sample ArcticOcean_MG_C_10_FD_187442 | JGI IMG/M metagenome (GOLD analysis project Ga0209502, IMG submission 187442) | Marine microbial communities from western Arctic Ocean - ArcticOcean_MG_CB11_90 (SPAdes) (version 2) | ecosystem: Environmental > Aquatic > Marine > Oceanic | place: Arctic Ocean... | reverse complement strand
AATAGCTGGAAGAAGAATCATATCCAGGCAATTGAGCTTGATGAAATAAACGAACTGATGAACGAGATTTGGGAAGGACCAGGCAGTATGAATAAATTGGCAACCTTAACAAATGAAATGCGTCTTGCTCGATTATGGGAACCTGAAGAAGAAGAATAAAGAGGTTGACAACAGCCACATTTGGAAGTATACTGTATATAATAATTAAATTAATACACGGAGGCATAATATGAGAACACAACCACAAGAAGTTATTGAACGTTTAGAAGCTGACAATAGTAAGCTGGCTAAACAAGCAATTCTTAAAGCGGCAATGGAAGAAGGACTAGATGAGTTCTTTGAAGGTGTTAAGATGGCACTTGACCCGCTTGTAACTTTTGGTGTTAAGAAAGTTCCTCATAAAGCCGAAAACGAAGTATTATCAGCACAAGGATGTGCTTGGCCAGTATTCAAAGATCTAGCAGACAAGTTAATTGCAAGACAACTTACAGGACATGCGGCACGTGATGCTATTGAACTTGTAATGGGTCTTGCTACTGCTGAACAATGGAATGGCTTTTATAGACGTATATTAATTAAAGACTTACGTTGTGGCATGAGTGAAAAGACTGTTAACAAAGTAGCTAAAGAGTTTCCGCAATATGCGATTCCAGTTTTTACTTGTAGTCTAGCACATGATTCAGCTAATCATCCAAAGAAGATGACTGGCATGAAACAAATCGAAGTTAAACTTGATGGTGTTCGTGTACTAGCAGTTTGTAAAAATGGTAAAGTAGAATTGTTTAGCCGTAACGGAAAACAGTTTCATAACTTTGATCATATTATTTTAGAGATTGAAACTGTGCTTAAAGACTTTCCTGTGCCGTATCCACTTGTATTAGATGGCGAAGTGATGAGTGCAGACTTTCAGGATCTTATGAAACAAATACATCGTAAAGATGGTAAGAAAGCAACTGATGCAGTACTACACTTGTTTGACACTATTCCATTAGGTTGCTTTAAAGCAGGTAGTTGGGATAAGCCACAGAGCTTTAGAAGTGCAATTACTAAGTCATGGGTAGGTCAACACACAAGCGTCTTACAGCACGTTACAGCATGTGAGTGGGAGAATGTAGACCTTAGTACCACAGAAGGCAATAGACGCTTTGTAGAGCTTAATAAAGCGGCTGTAGACGGTGGATACGAAGGAGTTATGATCAAAGACATTGATGCACCCTACGAATGCAAACGTACACATGCTTGGCTTAAAGCAAAACCATTTATAGAAATTACATTAAAAGTCGTAGACGTTGAAGAAGGCACAGGACGTAATACGGGTAAATTAGGTGCCATAATAGTAGAAGGAGAAGACGATGGATACAATTATCATCTTAACTGTGGAAGCGGTTTCACTGACGATCAGCGTAATAACTTCTGGATTGACCGTGCTAACGTCATTGGTTCTTTAGTTGAAATTAGAGCAGACGCTCGTACAAAATCACAAGACTCTGAGACGTATAGTTTGCGGTTTCCACGGTTTAAAACATTCCGTGGATTTGGCGCAGACGAGAAACTTTGATAAGATAAGTCATCATTTCTAGTTGACTTTATATCTTTTTGCTATATAGTTATTGTTACATAGAGATTAGAGGAGATAACACGTGGGCGTAGGAATTAAGATCCCAAAGAAGAAGAAACCAATCGCAAGGCGGGTTTCAAACAAAGGCGGTGAACCAGAATATACAGGTTCAGCAGAACTATCTGGTGAAGCATACGGACGGCTCCGCAGGTCAGCGGCAGACTTTTATCGTATGGAATTTAAACCATCAGACTTTAAACTTTGGGTGTTAGCCTGGGCTAAAGAAAGTGACAAGTGGAAAGACAAACTTGAAGTACTTAAAAAACTACCCGACTACGAATTCCGTTCTTCAATAGGTGGCAGTTGCAGAATGTTAAGCAAAGGGATTGTCGATGTACACCCAGGGTTTAACGAGTACTGGGCAGGACTTGCTGGAACAATGGGAGAAGTTAAACCGTTAACTGATTTTATCAACAAACATCTTACTACGATGTATGAAAGGGGTCAAGTGATAGCTGAAGCTTCTAAGAAGATAGAAACACAAAAGAAGACGATGAAGCCAACACCGTCTATACAAGAACGCATACGTGATCAAGCATGTGAAATGACTGAAGAGATTGACGTGTGGTTAGACACATGGAGTGACGATCCTATAAAGTTTGATCCAAAAGGATTTGATGTAAGCAAACATCTACGAAGCGTTAGTTGCACACAAGCACATGCTCGTAAAATTAGAGATATGTTTATGCCTGAAGTTGAAGAGATTTCAAATGTTGTAAACTTTCCTAAAGCCGCAGAACTTGCTAAGATGAATGAGTATGATCAAGAAACATATCTACAGTATCAAGAAGCGTATTCATGCTATGATAAAAAAGCTCTTAAAGTTAGACTAGAAGCATTTCGTAACTTAATGGGGTCACTTGAAGTTATTGTTGAAACTGCTAAAGCTACACGTAAGCCACGTAAACGTGTGGTTAATGTGGAGAAGCTCGTGTCCAAGATAAAGTATGCTAAACAAGATGACAAGTTTAAACTAGCAAGTATTAATCCTTTAGACATTGTATATGCTAGTGAGCTTTGGGTGTTTAATGTTAAGACACGTAAGATTGGTCGGTACATTGCAAAGAACATTGATCCGTTGAAAGCAGGACGTGAAGGTAGTGGACTTAGTGTTAAAGGTACTACTATTATTGGGTTCAACGAGGAACAAAGTATCCAGAAAACAATACGTAAACCTGAAGAGAAACTTACAGAATTTAAATCAGCAGGCAAACGTAAACTAGAAAAATTCTTAGACGAAATCAATGCTGTAGACATCAAACTTAATGGTCGTATTAATGCAGATACTATTTTGTTAAAAGCCGTACAGTAAGCAAACTGGATAAATAATAGTATGAGCAATAGTGATATCCCAAATACAGACCTGTTAGTAATCAAAAACGGCTTAGCCCAGCTAGGACAAGTACTTGATACAATAGTCGCAAGAGAAAACGTGGTGCCAACTGTACAAGGTATGGCAAATGATTCAATCAGTGGCGACTTGGTCCACGGCGGAACGCTATCGTCATTTAAGAGTGTAGGTATTTTTGATCAAGCATCAAAGACTGCATTGATTGTTAAAGATGATAGAATTATTGTAGACTATATTGATGCTGTTGAGTTGAAAGGCGACATCAAAGTTGAAAAGAATTTACGTGTTGGCGGTACTATTACTGCACAACGTATTGATGCAGTTGAAATTAATGCAGATGTACGCAACGAAAGAACTAGTCCGTTAGAGTTTAAGTGTAGTGACACTGATAGTATCTACGGAAAAGGACTAATGTGGACAGGCTTTGGACATACTAGACAGCTAGTTATGCAAAGTAACCCAGATAGACTATGGAGCAGTGAGTCATTAGATTTACATACTGATCAACATTATATGATCGGTGGAGTTTCTGTATTAAGTCCAGATACACTAGGACCTAGTATTTTTAATTCTAGCTTAACTAGTGTTGGTACACTTACTAATTTAGCAACAGAAGGCAACCTAAACATTGATCAATTTATCTTCTATGATGGAGATGGAATGAGATTAGGTATTGGTATTGATGCTCCTAATGGTCAACTTAGTGTAGCAAGTAACGAAGCAGAATATATTGTTGAGCCAGGATTTGATAGTATTAAAGCAGGTTCATACACTACACACGATTTAGAATTAATTACAGACGATATTACTAGAATCAAACTTAAATCAACAAACAAGATTGAAGTTGGTACTAATAACGAAACTATTACTACGTTTAAAGGCAAGGTTGGGATTGGTATTAATAATCCTGATGTTGCGTTAAGTGTAGCAAGTCCAATCAAAATACAAGGCAAGAAGATCGAATTCGGCGATGCTCTTCCAGACTCAGGAATTTATACAATAGGTGATTTAATATTTAATACTAGGCCAACTCCTACAGGTTATGTTGGGTGGGTATGCGTTAAAGACGGAACCCCGGGACAATGGAAACCATTTGGCGCCATAGGAGCGTAAAATGGCAAGTAAAAATATACAGAAATTTAATAAAGAAGTTTCAATGTGGGCGTGGTTAGGACGAATTGCTCCTATGACTGCACTACTATCACTATCACTTGTAGTTACTAGCGATTTCCATATGTATGGCGACTATGCTGTTCATGCTGTTGCTGTACTGTTTGGAAGTATTGCTTTCTTTTGGTGGTGGTGGGTATTAAGATCTGTTAGTCAGCTTACAGGGTTACTTGAATCTAGTACAGAAAAATTTGAAGAAGCACTTGCTGAGCTACGTGAAATCAAAGGTGATTTAAAAGCTAATCCACTTAAACGTAGAACTAAACCTAAAACTAAAACTTAAAATCGTATCCAAGAACTAGGCCTACAGTATCCTCATGTTCTAGTGCAGGCATTAAAAACAGTTTCTTATATTTTAATCTTACCATTGGTGCAACAGGTATAACATACCCTGTTACTAATCCAACATCTACAGACACGTTATTACCTAGTGGAACTTTGTACGCACTAAACACACTTACCGTATCTAAACTATTGTAATATAATCCTGAAATTGTATTTTCAGTTTCGCACATTGCGTATGGGTGGACTGGGTTATACGTATTGGCAAGGCCTAAGTGCAATGAAACTGCTAATCCTATTGCTAGACAATCCAAAATCTAAAACTTAAAGTAATTCCCACTGAGTCATAACAAAATATGATCTAGCAGTTGCCGATAAGGTAACTACTTTGATTCCTACTCTGTCGCCAGCGTCAAAGTTATTATTTACTGTGCTTTGTTTTACGTCACCAGTACCGCCGTCGCCATTAGCAAAAGTAACAGTTGTTGTTGTGTCAGCACCATTTTTCATAAGTGTTGCGTTTGAAGATCCAGCAGTTAACACACCGTCACTAAGAACAGACATTGCAACACATTTCATATTGCTAGTAACTGGCATACTAGTACCTAATGCTAAATTTGATTGCCAGTCATTTCCCGGAGTAGCATATCTTGTAACAGTTGTTCCACCATCACCTATAGCTGTTGTATCACCAATGGTCATAACAAAAGTCATACCTTTAATTGAGCCTGAAATATTAGGAGTTACAAAGTCAGCGGCCGCCGCTACTTGTACTGTATCCGTTGCACCACCTGTGATTGATAGTGGTATTGTATCAGCTGGAGATCCAGCTGTATCTCTTACATGGAACTGATAACTTCCTTTAGCACTTGCATCACCTATTGCCCAAAGACGTGCAGTACCATTACCAGTACTTGCATCAAAATCAATAATAAGTTCGTCTGTATTATACGTACCTGGATGTCCTCCAGCTTGAATTTTAAATCCGCCTGCACCAACTACTAGTTTTGGTTCACTAGTTAAACTTGATTGTCCAATTCCTACACTACCATCTGTTACTGTAATTCTAGTACCAGTAGCATTGTCATCAATGCCTGTTGAAGTGAATGTTGTTGCTGTTCCACTAAAGGCCGGTGCTGATAAAGTTTTGTTTGTAAGTGTATCAGTAGTTGCTCTACCAACTACAGTTTCGTCACTGACCGCAGTATTAAGTTCTGCTATTGTACCTGTTACAGTATTAGTTGTTAAACTAATTGACTTGTTTGTAAGTGTATCAGTTGTTGCTCTACCTACTACAGTTTCATCACTAACTGCGGTATTAAATTCTGCTAGTGTACCTGTTACTGTATTATCAGTTAGGTCAATACTTTTATTTGTAAGTGTATCAGTTGTAGCGGCTGTAATGTAAGCCTCATCATTTGTCCACTGACTGTTACTACCGCTTTTATTTGTAAATGTATCTGTTGTTGCTTTACCAACTAGTGTGTCTGTTGCGGCTGGTAATGTAACTGTTACATCGGCAGTACTTGCAGGACCTATCAGTGTTGCTTTGTTAGTGCCGTTATTTGTTCCTTCTAAAAACTCAATCTTACCACCAGTAGTAGCAGTCGGAGACAAAATAGGATCAGTTAACGTTTTACTTGTTAATGTTTGTGTTGCCGCAAGGCCAACAAGTGTTTCATCGCTAACCGCAGTATTAAGTTCTGCAAAGGTTCCTGTTACAGTATTAGTAGTTAGGTCAATACTTTTATTTGTAAGTGTGTCAGTTGTTGCTCTAGCTACTACTGTTTCGTCACTAACGGCTGTATTCAATTGTGCTATGGTTGTCGTTAGTGTATTGTTTGCTAAGTCAACACTCTTGTTAGTTAATGTATCTGTTGTGGCTTTGCCTACAAATGTATCATTACTGTTAGGCAATGCCCAACTGTTACTTGCACTAGGTTTAATAGCGGCTATGATTGGTGACGTTAAAGTTTTGTTTGTTAAAGTTTGTGCGCCTAAAAGTGTTGTCACAGTACTGTCTATTGCCCATGCTATAGAGTCTGTTGCAGGTGTTGTTGTAATATCAATACCTGTTCCACCTGTTAGGCTTAAAATATCTTGAATGTTATCGGCTACAACTGGACTTGCACCTGTAACTTGAATAGTTTTAAATGCGTTCTTTGCTCCACCGTAATCAGCAGTAGCAACTCCGCCACTTGTATATGCTGTAAATGCTGAGCCATCGATTGTAGTTGTTAATTGTGAATCTGAGTATAAAGAGAATGTGTTACCAGTAAGCACATTCATAAAGTATTCGTTACCGTTAAGTTCTGTAGTACCAACTACATCAACAATAGTTACTTCTGTACCATCAGTGTATGAATGATCTGAGGTTGTTGTAATTACAGGAGGATTAGCAGTAGTAATATTACTAATTGATTTACTAACACCGCCCACTAGTGCCGCAATAGTCACCTGTCCGCTATTGTCTCTAGTAATGGTCATGTTACCACCAGCAACTAAATTAACTGCTTGAGATACATTATTAATATCAGTAAGTGTTAATGCTGTGGTTCCTAAAGGAACATTAAAACTATAATCAACATCAAACTTAAACGTGTCTGTACCAGCGTCAACTGTGTTCCAAGCAACTCCGTTTCCTCTTACAAAATTAATACTATCTGTAACGCTATCAGCTTCAATAGTAGCTTCTAAAGTAGTACCATCAGAGGAATACAGTTTAATATATCTAAAAAAATCGTAATATGCGGCCATGTTCGTATTTGTTCCTTATCTATATTGTATTTATTAAATATGTGTATGTTAGTTATTGGCAACGGCGAGTCTAGAAAAAACATCAATTTAGATCAGTTTACTGATACTAAAGTTGGGTGCAATGCTCTGTATAGAGACTATACAGTAGACCATCTAATTTGCTGTGACAAGCGTATGGTTAAAGAAGTACAAGCAAATAATACATTTAAAGGTCTCTTATACACTCGTAAGGACTGGTATACTGATTTTAAAGGTGTTGAATGCTTGCCAGACCTTCCGTATGCAGGAGGTGCCCGTCCGGACGATCCGTGGCATTGGGGCAGTGGACCATTTGCTGTATTAATAGGCGCCCGGTTAGCTTACGAATGGGATCATCCTGTTAACCTAATAGGTTTTGATTTGTATAGCGATACTACTGTTAACAATATATACAAAGGCACTCAAAACTATAACAAAGTAGATTCAAGACCAGTTGACCCTAGTTATTGGATATACCAAATGGGCAAAGTGTTTCAATGCTTCCCCAAAATACAGTTCAATTATTACGCTACAGAAAAATGGCCAGATAAGTATAGTAACGTAAGTAGTTTACAATTAGAGGAATTAAAATGAATTTAACACCATCCCATCACGATGCTTTTCCTAGCTTGGTTACAAGTTTTGATATTGAAGGTCATGATGACCAAGCTATGGTAATGGAGATGATTAACAAGTACAGAGACTTTGGTGATCACAAGTTAGTTCATGAAGGGCAAAGTAGTTACATCAACGGCGACGAACAATTTTTAAATGATATTCGACTAGTTAACCTTTGGAAGACTATTCAAGAATGTCTTGACCTTTATACACAAGCCAGTGGAATTGATTATTCATTAATCTCAACTAGCTGGTTCAATTCGTTATACCAAGGCGGATCAGTAGATGCTCATAGACACGAAAGAAGTATTGTTAGTGGTGCATACTATCCTTATGTAGACAATGGAAGTTCTCCGTTATTATTTGAAAATCCAATGACGCCGTATTTTATGAACCAAACAAATATTCAGGAAACTCCTTATAATAAATACGAGCTAGAATGTTTTCCTAAGACCGGACTGCTAGTATTGTTTCCTAGTTGGATGAGACATAGAGTACCTGCGAACATTACAGAAAAAAGATATACAGTTAGTTTTAATACTATTAGACGTGCTGATAGAGCAAACCTAATGAAAATTAGAGATTACAGGATTGAACCGCATGAAAGCACAGAAAGTTGATGGACCGTTTAGGAGAGCAGACTATCCTATCTTTCCTACACTAGTACAAGTTTACGATTTACAAGAAAACCCTTGTAACGAACTAATAACGAATTACATCAATTCAGCTAAAGTAACTCCTTGGCCTGTTGACATTGGTAATGGATTATCAAATAGTACTAACGAAATGAACGTACTTGACAAGTTTGCAGTTAAAGATGACATCCAATCTTGTTTAGACGAGTACTGTGACACAGTTGGACTAGGTCCAGTTGAAATTGGAAAGAGTTGGTTAAACGTACAAGAAGAGACAGGACACATTGCTTCGCACAGACACGAGTTAAGTATTATTAGCGGAGCATACTATCCATTTGCTGAACCAAACAGTTCACCATTAGTTTTTACTAGCCCAATACTAGCACCAAAGATGGCAGAAGTACACAACAAAGCAACAGAATTTACTAGTAATAATATGGAGTTTGATATTCGGACAGGTATTCTTGTATTGTTTCCAAGTTGGTTGTATCATTATACTGTTACTAACCAAAGTACAAAACGGATAACCTTAAGTTTCAATACTCACCATAAAACACTTGACAAGTAGTCAAGAATCATATATAATAGTAACATAGGACTTGGCGTCAACCCTACTAACTCTGCCGCCCATAAACTATAAAGTAAAACAGGAGAAAACATTATGGGAAAATATTTAAGTACAAAACATTACGGACACAACATTGGGTTGAGTGCTGTGTTTAGACAACCTAATGCAGATCATTCGCATTGTCATTTGCTACACGGATACAGTTTAGCATTTACATTTACATTTGGCTGTAACGAGCTTGATGAAAAGAACTGGGCTGTAGACTTTGGAGGACTTAAACCTTTGAAGGCTTGGCTAGAAGATAACTTTGATCACAAGACAGCAATTGACAAAGACGATCCATTCATGCACAAGTTTATGGAACTACAAGAACTTGGACTAGCAGAGATTGTAGTAATGGACGGAGTTGGTGCAGAGAAGTTTGCAGAACATGCGTTTAACTTTGCAGACAAACTAATACGTGAGAAAAGTAATAATCGTTGTTATTGTGTACGTGCAGAATGTGCAGAACACGGTGCTAACTCAGCAATCTACGAGGCATAAGATGAGAGAAGACTTTTGGAATGAACTTAACGAATCAAGAGAACTATTAGTTCCTAAGATGTGGAAAGGGGTATTTCCAGAAGCGGATAATATTAACTTTCATACCCTAGTAGAAATTAATCAATACAAAGCTTCAGTATCAAATAATGATCAACTTTTAAAAGGCACCGCACATATTCCTGGTGTTGAGTTTGATGCAAGAATTAAACCTTTCTATTTAGAATTTGTAGAAAAGTATAAAAGAGTTGATACTGAAACTATTTGGAATGCTAGTTTATTTTTTAGTTTGTCAGATGCTCATCATAGTGTACACATACACAGGGATTACGAAACTGTTCTATTAATACAAGGCTACGGCGAGTGTGGATACCTAACAGTAAACGAAGATGCAACTAAAAAAGAACTGTTTCATCTAAAGACAGGTGATGCTATTTTGTTTCCAAGATTGTACGGACATAAGTCTATTCCAATGGGTCCTCGAGTAACATTAAGTTTAGGTGCTAATCCTAGTAAAGCAATGACAACTGCTCCTATGATGCAAGTACCAAACAGTTCAGTTTAAGGAGAGATTAGTTTGCCTAATCACGTAGTTTGTTTAAAGCATGGTAAGAAGTATTCAGCAGAATACGTTAACGTGTTATTTAAAATGGTAAGCCGTCATCTTACTGTTCCGTTTAACTTCGTTTGCTTTACAGAAGATCCAGCAGGTCTTGACATGGGCATACAAGTTAAACCGTTACAATTAAATAGTGACATTACAGGGTGGTGGTATAAGACAATGTTCTTTAATCCCGACTTTGGATGTTACGGTACTGTATTATTTTTAGACTTAGACGTTATTGTATTTAAAAACATTGATAAACTGTTTACATACAAACCGGGAGAGTTTTGTGTAATACGAGATTTTAATCGTAGTGTACAAAGTAACTGGGAAAGAATGAACTCAAGTTGTTTTAGATTAGAAACAGGACAACACTCTCAAGTGTTTAATGAGTTTATGAAAGCACCAGGTGAGAATGCTCGTAAGTATCATGGTGATCAGGATTGGTTGTACGCTAATGTAAAATCACAATATAACTTTTGGCCAGATGAATGGATTCAAAGTTATAAATGGGAGATGCGTGGTAGACCTGAAATGAACAGGTACAATGGCAAGAGAAACTTTGTAACGCCGGGCGATCCTGTAATCAAGGCCGATACAGCTATTGCAGTATTCCATGGCGACCCTAACCCTAAAGACTGTATCGACTCTTGGTGTAAAGAGCATTGGAAATAATTATGTGGGAATATTGGTGCAAAGCTATAGGCCATAAAGCATATGATGAAAATACAAAAGCAGACACAGTTGCCATTCTTCGTAGCATTTGGGTGTTTTTGCACATTATTACTTGTCTTGCTATTATCACTAACGCAATAGCAAATCATGGATGGGGGTTAATTGGTATATGAATACAACTACTAACATATATATCGTGCATACCTTTAAAAAATTAGGGGATGGATGGAATCGTTTCCACGGAGTGTACAGTAGTAAAGAACTTGCAGACAAAGCAGGAAAAGACTATTGTGAAACATGGGGCGAAGAGGATTCGTTACATTACAACGTAACAATAAAAGCACTAGATGATATAATAAATGGTGTTCAACATTAATGGAAATGATAATGAAAAAATATATATTTGATGTAGATGGTACACTAACACCTAGTCGTGGAGTTATTGATCCACAGTTTAAAGAATTCTTTAATACATTTTGTTTAATGAATGATGTATATCTCGTTACTGGTAGTGACAAACCCAAAACTGTTGAACAAGTTGGAACAGCCATTTATAATAAATGCAAACGTGTTTACCAATGTTCAGGCAGTGATGTTTGGGAAGGTGATAATAACATACTTAAAAGCGAATGGATACTTCCTATTGAAGCAAGGCATTGGCTAGAACAAGCATTAGATGACAGTAATTTTGATATACGTACTGGCAATCATATTGAACAACGAACTGGTATGGTTAACTTTAGTATTGTAGGTCGTAATGCAAACGCAGAGCAACGTGCGGCATATGTAAAGAGTGATGTTAGTGAGCGGATTAATTTAGCTACTGCATTTAATAACTTCTTTCCAAACTTACAAGCAACTGTAGGTGGAGAAACGGGCATCGATATTGCTCCCCGTGGCGCAGATAAGTCGCAGATAATAAGAGACTTTGATCCTAAAGACGAGATACACTTTTTTGGTGATGCAATGACACTAAATGGTAATGATTATCCATTAATGAAAGTAATACTTGACAACAACCTAGGATCATGTTATACTGTTAAGAGTTGGAAACACACTAGAGATAAATTATCGTTGCTAAGGCCATTTTATGAAAAAGATAACCGAAAAGTTAGGCGTTAAATATTTAAAGTATAGTGCTATTGCTATTGGAGCAATTGGACTTAGCTACTCTGCTGGTACCTTTGTTCCTAATGCATGGACTGCAAATAACATAATCCATGAAGCAGAACAAAAAATAATTGAAGAGTGGAACGACTTTGGGTTTATTGAACCTTCAATAGAATACTCCAACAACGATCAATTTATATCCGCAGTATCACGTTGTATAGACTTTATTAACTTACACACTAAACCTGAGGAACGTATTGCAAGAGATGTTATTGTTGCAATGGCTATATTAGAAACAGGCTATGGTGAAAGTAGGTTTGCTCAAGAAGGTAATAACTTATTTGGTATAAGAACTTGGAAATCAGATGTTCCGCAATTAAAAGCAAAAGGCAATCCTAAAGCAACATGGGGTGTTAAGAAATACAAAACTAAATGTTCGTCAGTTAAAGATATGATACGGATTATTAATACACACTCTGCATATGCAGATTTTAGACTAGAACGTACTAAGCAACACGCACTAGGAATTATTGACATTGATGCACAAGTGGATCAATTACATAAATGGAGTACTAATCCAGACTACACTATGTTAGTTAAAAATAGAATTAAAACTTTACAAGGCACAAAATAATGAAACGTATAGGCTTCGCATGTAAGTACATGCACCCAGATCAAACACAGAAGAAGAAAGTACTAGAAGAAATTCAACGACCGCTAAATACTCGTAGCACAACAGTACAGTGGCTTAACAGACAAACACGTGAAGTTGCTGAAGAACGCTTGTGGGACATTATGGTACATAACATTCAATCGTACCATCAATTGATTGCATATGTAGGAAGTTTACCTAATGAATTACGAATGGTTCGACTTGGCAGTGATTGCCTTCCGGTATACACGCAACAAGATTGGTCATATTTTTGGCGTAAGCCTGATGTGGTTGCATACTGTGAAAAGTACTTCGCAATCGTCGGCGAAGCGGCAAGGGCCTACGATGTCCGACTATCGATGCACCCAGGCCAATTTACTGTACTTGCGAGCGACAACCCCGAAATAGTAGAACGGAGCATAGAAGAATTTGAATATCATACCGACATCATACGCTGGATGGGCTTCGGACGAAGCTTCCAGGACTTCAAGTGCAATGTACACATATCAGGCCGCCAAGGTCCAGCCGGCATTAAGGCCGCACTCAAGAAACTCACGCCAGAAGCAAGAAACGTCATCACAATCGAAAACGACGAGAACAAGTGGGGCATCGAACACAGCCTCGAACTTGCAGACGACCTCGCACTCGTACTCGACATACACCATCACTGGTGTCGTGAAGGAGAATACATACAACCCACCGACGATAGATTTAAACGCATAGTTGATAGTTGGCGTGGTGTGCGTCCTGCAATACATTACAGTTATAGTAGAACAGAAGAATTGCCCGAAGGCTATGCACACGATACATTACCTGATATGCCGGCACTATTAGAAGCAGGCTACAAAAAAGGTAAGCTACGTGGACACAGTGAATGGTATCCTAACAATGTTGCAAACGATTGGGCACTTAGTTTCTTACCATACACAGACATTATGTGTGAGAGCAAGTGCAAGAACCTAGCCAGCATTAAGCTATACGAGTACTTACACGATATAAATATTACACATTAACTTTAAGGAGATTAATATGTTTGATATGATAAAAGAATGGGTAACAGAACGTTTTGAAGAACGTACCTCATGGGACGGCACATTTTTAATTGCTATGGGCGTGATTGTACTAATCGCTGGTCCATTTGCAAAACTAGCGGCTTATGCGGCAATCGTATACGGTGCTTGGACTTTATTCAAATCTGAATAGTCATCTTAGAACAATGGTTGGCATTACATTTTACTAATGTCAATCATTGTATCTACCCTAACATTAAGTTTTTTGCGTTGTAACACACCAACTTTTTGTGCAAACCGTTTAGGATCACACTTTTCACATACATGTGAATAGTCGTTGTTTAACCGCTTAGGGTCGACTTGTCCTTTATCACGTGTAAATTCTTCATGGCAGTTATCACACTCAAAGAACACTAGCGTCTTTTTACGCTTGTAGGGGTGATGTCCATGCTTACCTTTACGCATATAATATTGAATTTTCTTTTCAGTTCGTAAAAACATAGTAATAGTATTTATAATCACATTCGGATTATAGACTAACTGATAAATAACAGTAGTAGGAAAAAACACAGATGTCAATTGTAAACTTAACAGAATCAGCCAAAGCACAGATGAGTGCAATGATTGAAGAACACCAAAAGCCAGCAGTAAGGCTTTCTTTACAGGGTGGAGGGTGTGCAGGGTTTAAATACAATTGGACAATGGCAGACGAAATCAACTCAGAGGATGAAGTAGTGGATTTTAATACAGGAAAATTTGTAGTAGATCCGTCAAGCGTGATGTATTTACTAGGTAGTACAGTTGACTACAAGAAAGAAATGTTTGGGTCGTTCTTCGATGTTTCAAACCCATCAAGTACTTCAAGTTGTGGTTGCGGCGAATCAATAGGATTTTAGGGAAAATAAATGTCAAAATTAAATATTAATATTGGTACAGAAGGTAATGATAATACTGGCGATAGTATTAGAGAAGCCTTTAGAAAAGCCAATGAAAACTTTACAGAACTATATGCTATCTTTGGTATCGGTGGCCAAATTAGTTTTACAAGTTTAAGTGATGTCCCTGACACGCTAACTGCATATACAATTCCACAAGCAAACGCCGCTGGTACAGCAGTTGACTTTAAGACACTAGTTGGTGGAACTGGTATGAGTATTAACTCAACTAGTCCAAATCAAATTGTTATTAGTAATACAAGTTCAGTTGTTAGTACAGATGGGCAACCAAGTTTAGGTGGTCCACTTAATGCGGCTAACCAAGCTATTGCTAACGCACCTGTGTCGCAGAGTGCAGTTAATGCACTAAACTCAACACACGGTACTAGCTTTAGTATTGATGACTTACTAGTTAACAAAGGTTATGCTGACGGACGTTATTTGCGTTCAACAGGTTCACCAGGTGGTGATGGTCAAATTAGAGTACGTAACGAGCCAATTGATGCTTCTGCATATAGTTTTACAATTTCAGAATTTTCAAGCGGTAATGTTGTTGTAGGTGCCGGACACGGATTTAGTACTACAGCAAATGGTATTAGTTACAAATATAATTCAACAGGTGCAGATGCAACAGGGCTAGTTAGTGCCTCAACATATTTCCTGCGTTATGTAAGTGCTACAGAATTAAGTGTTCACACAACACTAGCAGAAGCACAGAATGATGATAATTTATCAAGAGTAAAAATTAGTATTACAACTGGATCAGGTACTGGTACACAAACCATGCTTGATGCAGAGTACGATTCAACCTTACCAGGTAATTGGATTAGTACTGAAGCGTTACCACGTAAGAGTATTGTTCGTCGTGAAGGCGATAGTATGACTGGTGCGTTGTATCTAGATGACCACCCAGGATCATTTGCAGGTGCAGGCACACCAAATGGTATAACAGACAAACAAGCAGTTACAAAATACTACGTAGACAACCAAGCATACCCTTCTAAGACAAACATATTTGTTAGTACCAAAGGTGACGATACAATGGCTAACGTTCCAGTTGGCAGTGAAGGTCGTTCATGGAACTACTCATACGCAAGTGTAGCGGCGGCCGCGGCTAAAGCAGAAGAAGTTATTACAACTAGTCCAATTACAGTTGGACCATATTCACAAAGAATTACATATGCTTCAGGAGCACAGAATTCAACAGTTGCTTCAACAGGCGTTACAAGCAGTAGTGGTTACGAAGAAGTTAAAATTCTTACAGATGCTAACTTACGATTCATTAGAGAAGAAACTATTGCATACTTGAACGTAACTTATCCAACTTACTTGTTTGACAGAGCTCAGTGTAGAAACGATTTAGGTTTAATTGCAAATGGTATTATACTAGACATACTAGATGGCACATTTGCAAACTATCACAGTAGAAATGCTGGCCTAAGATACTACAGTAGTGCAAGTGGTCAGATTGCTAGACGTACCCAATTAACAGAAACAATGGCAAGTCTTAACTTTGCCAAAGCTCTACATGCTAAAACTATTACTAACACAGTAGAAACAACATTATACCAAGGTAAGTTTGCTGTAAGACCAGGATTTAGTCTAAACACTTTATCAATAAACACAGGTAGTAATGAGTATGCTCACACTTATATAAGTGGTGGTACAGTTACATTCAATGGTATCACACATAACGTTTCAACTGCAACTTACAATAATACTAATGGTATTGTTACTGTTACAACTGCAACTAACCATGGTGCAGTAACAGGCGATATTGTTACAGTAGCAAATATTCTTTGGAACTGTTCATTAGGTGACAAAATATATCCAGAGATTGCTGTACAAACAACAGATGCAACACAAGTTGTTGATCTAGTAGGCCAAAACGCAGTTGCAAATAAATGGGAAATCATTAAAACAATTATAACTGGTCCAACGATAGCAAGTGCTCCGCAACTAATTGAAGGCAGTACTTGGACTATTACAATTACTAATGGTGGTCAAGGATATGTTGATCAAAATCTTGTATCAAACCAAGACCTAGTTCCAGGTAAAATTATAAAAGGTAGAACTTCAGGCTTTGTTGCTAGAATTGTAACAACGTCAAGAGGTGCATCAGTTGATACACTTCAAGTAGAATTATTAGAACCTATTACTCCAGCACTTTATGAAGAAATGGATTACGGTAATGCGTTCTCAGCTAAGGATATTAGTATCCATGTTGAAACAGGAACATATTACGAGCAATTACCAATTAAGGTTCCTGCAGGAGTTTCAATTAAAGGTGATGAGTTTAGACGTGTTCATGTTGTTCCAAAGCCTGGTGTAAGTACATCTGTTTGGAAGGACTACTACTTTTACAGAGAGCCTACGTTTGATGGCATTGCACTAAAAACAGAATACTATCCAAACGCTACTACCTTATTAAGTGCTAACAAAGAATTCCTTAAAGACGAAGTAGTAGCATGGATCAATGCACAGGTTGTAATTGGTACTGGTATTTGGTCAGGCTTTACATACGATCAGCAAAAGTGTGAAAGAGATGCTGGCATTATCATTGACGGATTACTTTATGACCTTAAATGGGGTGGTAACGAAAAAACACACTTTAATGCATCAAGATATTACGAAGGTGTTGTTAGTTTAGTAGCTGGACAAGAAGCACAAACTACAGCGGCAATGGTTCAGTTAAAAGCAATCATTCAAAGTTACATTTTCAATAATGCAACATATACTCCATTACAAAGTCCTGTAAGAACTTCACAAACTATAGATTCAACAACAGGCGAAGCGGCGGCAAGTACACAAGTTGGTTCATTGATTGATATGGTTGGTAACGTTATTACTAACGGACTTGCTGTATTACCAGCACTTGACTCGGCAAGCTATGGTTATCATTACTTAACAGATCATACTAACGCATCAAGTACTGCTAAAGAAAACAAAGACATGGACGTTTTCTTAATGAACGATGCAACTATTATTCGTAACTTGAGTGTACGAGGACATGGTGGATTTATGTGTGTGCTAGATCCAGAAGGTGTTGTGCTTACTAAGTCACCATACATTCAAACAGGATCAAGTTTCTCACAGAGCATTAATAAAAAAGCGTTTAGAGGCGGTATGTTTATTGACGGATTTGTTGGTAACATGCGAACTGTTGTAAACTCAAAGTCAGATAACTTTACACTAAACGTACAAAGTGCGGCAGGTGAAGGTTTAAGACTTAAACGTCCACAAGTACCAAGTCCATTTTATATTAACGGCAAACGCTATCAAGTAAATGCTGTTAACAGTTATGACCAAGGTGCAGGTACTGCGATACTTATATTAGATCCAAGCTCAAATGATAACGCTGGATTTACACAACCAATGCCAACTAACATTGTATTACAGACAGCTGGTAATAGATCAATGTTGGCAAATGACTTTACACAGATTAACGATTTAGGTTATGGTACTGTTGCTGTTAACACAGGACTATCAGAACTTGTTTCACAGTTTACATATTACTGTCAAGCGGCATACTATGCAGGCGCTGGTTCTGAAATTAGATCACTTAACGGTTCTAACGCATACGGCGAGTATGGACTAGTAGCTACAGGTAGTGATCCAAACGAAGTTCCGGATATTATTACAACAACGAATAACTTTACTGGGTCGTTTAAAATCTTTGATGACGGGGCAGACAACGATCATATTTTAAATCAGTTGTCTATAACTGCATATGATTTTGATAGTGTTCCAAGAACTAACTCAGAGATTGAAATTGATCACGGTGGGTCATTAGGAACTACTAGATACGAAATTACAACTGTTCAATTAGTGACAGGACATACACCTCCAACTAATGGTGTACGTAGTAACATAGTTTACAAATTAAACATGGCAACAACTGGTGCTAACCAAACTAGTACAACAGGAATTAAGGCAGTACTAGCAAATGAAGACATTGGTACTATTAGAGTTGGACAAACAATTGAACTATCAGGTGTTGATGTTGCAACTACAAGACCAAGTAGTGCATTAATATTTGACCAAGAGCCAAGTACGATTTATAGAGTTATTAGTTTTAATACAACTAACGCATTAGGTGTTGCTCTACCAAGTGGTACACAGCAAGTAAGGCTTGATAGTACATACGAATATATTAAACTTGTTGTAGATGATACAAACTCACAGTTAACTACATTCGCAGGCACTGGTACTACAATGGGTGCTACAGCAGGTGACGTAGTTATTGCTATTGTTAGTATACTAAGTCAGAAAACATTAGACCAACTTAACTCAGGCGATATGATCTTTACCTGGAATGGTAAGACTCATACTGTTGTAAACTACACGCAAAGAACTGGATTTGGTACTATTGCTTTACAAGACTTAGCAGGAACAGATGTTAACCTTCCAGCAAGTGCTACAGGTCTTGTAAGCACAGTTTACAATGCAACTAACACAGTTACACTTAGAGGTGGACTACAAGATGCTGAAGGTGGTAACGTTACTGTTAACATTTCAACTTGTAGAGCAACAGGACATGACTTCTTAGACATTGGTACAGGTAGCTTTAATAAAAGTAACTACCCTAATGTTGCATTAGGTGCTCCAGCACAGCCTAAAGACACAGCAAGACAAGTTGACGAGCGAGATAAAGGTAGAGTATTCTATGTAAGTACAGACCAAGACGGTTTCTTCCGTGTAGGTAAGTTCTTTACAGTTGACCAAGGTACAGGTACAGTTACATTTAGTGCTTCAATTGCATTAAGTAACTTGGACGGTATTGGATTTAAACGTGGTGTTGTTGTAGCAGAATTTAGTGCTGATGACGGCATGACAGATAACTCCACTGATACTGTTCCAGTTGAATCAGCAGTACGTGGTTACGTTGCAAGACGCTTAGGTTGGGACCACGGTGGTAACCCATACGCTAACATTATTGGCCCAGGTGCATTAGCAAGAGATGGTACAACATCGTTAACAGGTACTATCAACGCAGGCGGATTTACATTTACAAACCTAAGTGATCCATCAAGTGCTCAAGAAGCGGCAACTAAGAGTTATGTTGACGGACTAATTGATGCAGGTGATACATTACCTGAAATGATCGATATTGAAACTAACGGACTAGCTGGCAATCAACTTATTGCTACAACTGGTAAGTTTAGAGTTTACACAGTTCCAGCAAGTGGCGGTAACTTTGTTAATGGTGATACTATTACAGGTAACGGCTCAAGTGCAACAGGTACTATTGTAGATATTCAAAACGTTACACGAGCAGGCGTAGCAGAAAACTTAATTACATACACAGCAGTTACAGGAACAATTCTAAATTCAGATATTGTTGAAACAAGTGGCGGTGTGTCAGCACAAATTACAACAGGTCCAATAGTTGAATTTGCAAACACAGTTGAACTAGCAAGTTCAGATATTAATATTGTTGTTGCTAGAGATGCAAGTGGTGCAACTATTGACTTTAGGCTTAGAGCTGATAGTATTATTAATGCTGATGTAAATGCAAGTGCAGGTATACAGCAAAGTAAACTAGCATTAAATGCTGGAAGTACAAGAGCTAACGCAACTGGTATTACACAAAACGATTTAGGTGTTGCTAGTTTTGATAGTGCTATATTTACAGCAGACAGTGGTTGGCTTACTATTGATAATGGTGCATTAGACTACAGAAAAATTATTAACATTGCAGACGGAACTGTACTAGGTAGAGCGGCAGGTGATTCAAGTAACGGTGACGTTGCTGAAGTATCATTTGCAACTATTGTTAGTGAAGGTGGTGGTGTACAAGAAACTGTTAGTACAACAGGTGCGGCAAACGCTCTTGTTAAAACAGATGGTTCAGGTGTAGCAACAGTACAAGGACTAAAAGTAGACAGTTACTTAGTAATGGATACTAGTGGTACTGAACTACAGTTATCAACACCAGGTGGTGCATTGTTTATGTCATCGGCTGGAACAGTAACACCAACAGTTGAAATTCCAGGAAGTGTTAACATTGGTAACGCAGGAGTTACACAAGGATACTTCCAAACTAACTCGGCACTAGCTGGCGAGATGAGACTAGCGGCTGATTGGATACACAGTAGCTTTATTGAAGCACCAGGTGAACTTGATGCTAACTCAACAGGTATTGGTATTGGTGCTAACACAGGTTATAGTAGTGCAGGGCAACTTGCATTAATTAGTGATGGTGCTGTTGTTATTAAAACAACTTCAACAGGGTTTGAACCAGGGTTACATGATACATATAACATTGGTACAAGTTCAGCTAGATATAATACAATTTATGGTACTGTTATTAATGGTGTATCAACTAGTTCAAGATATGCTGACTTAGCAGAGAATTACTTAGCTGACGCAGACTACGAAATTGGTACTCTATTAGTATTTGGTGGTAATGAAGAAGTTACACAAAGTACAATAAAGAACGATCATAGAGTTGCTGGTGTTGTTTCAGAGAAACCAGGTTACTTAATGAACAGTGAACTAGCAGGTGATCATGTAGTTGCTATTGCACTACAAGGCAGAGTTCCAGTTAAAGTACTTGGTGCAGTAAAAGCAGGTGACTTAATTATTGCATCTAACGTTGCTGGATATGGCCAAGCAACTGAAGATCCAAAAGCAGGGGCTATAATTGGTAAAGCAATTAAAGGTAAAGAGGACCCCGAACGCGGCATCATTGAAGTAGTGGTGGGGAGAGTATAATGGCACAGCAAAATATAAACATTGGGTCAAGTGCAAACAAGGGTGATGGCGATCCAATTAGAATTGCATTTACAAAAGTTAATGCAAACTTTACAGAATTATATGCAAAAGTTGTTGTACTTGAAGGCGGTGGCATTGCTGTTGCACAAGATATACAAGGTGATATTTTTGCACAAGATAGTTCATTAGGATATAGTTCAGCTACTAATACACACTACGGATCATTTGTAGGTGCATTAGACGGTGATGTAACAGGTAGCGTATTTGCAGATAACTCAACACTATTAGTAGACGGAGTTGCAGGGAATATTCCATGGGCTGTTATTAACGGCACTCCAACAACACTAGCTGGGTATGGAATTACAGATGCGGCAACTTCTGCACAAGGTACTTTAGCGGCAAGTGCATTACAAGCAGAAACTATTACACTAACTACATTAAAATCAGAGGTAGCGGCAAGTGCAGACTTTGCTGACTTCCAAACTAGAATAGCGGCATTATAAATATGATGAGTATAGGAAAACAAAATGGCAAATAGAATACCACTTATAGTTGATACTATAGATGACAACAAAATCAAAGAATTACCAGCTGGTGATAATTTAGATTTAGGTAATGCTGGGCTTACTAATGTTGGCCTTATTAATGCTACTGACGTTAAAATTAACGGAGTATCATTTAATAATCCTTTTAGTGGTAGCTACAACGACCTAAGTAACAAACCAATTATTCCTGTTGTTCCAAGTGCAGTAAGTGTATTTGCAAACGATGCAGGATACTTAGTGTTTGGCACTACTAGTGATACTATTCCAGAAGGTACTAGTAACTTATACTATTCAACTGCAAGAGTTGATTCTCGTATACAAAGTTCTAACTTATCAAGTTTAAATAATGTTGATGCAATTACTGCAAGTGACGATGGTAAGGTTATGTTTTATAACCATGAAACCCAAACATTTAAATTTACAAATGTTGTTACTGAATCAGATAGCTTATCAACAATCTTAGCTAGAGGTAATACTACTACATCAGATATTATTACAACTGGTAAAGTTTATTTTGCAAACGTATGGGCTGACATTGATGATTTACCAAGTGCAAGTACATACCATGGTATGTTTGTACATGTTCACAACACCGGCAAGGCTTACTATGCACACGCAGGACAATGGAAAGCATTACAAAACGAAGGTGAAAACTTTAGTAGTTTCAGTGTTGGAGCAGATGACTCAACACTAAGAACTATTAGTAACGGAGAATCATTTAAAATTTCCGGTGGTACTGGTATTAGTACAACAAGTACAGCTGAAGGTGATATTTCAATTGGCTTAGGAAATTTAACAGACTTAGCAAACGTTAATGCGGCGGCTCCAGCAGATGGACAAGCACTAGTTTGGAGTAACAGTAATACAAGATGGGAACCAGGCACAGTAGCAGGTGGCATATCTGAAATTGGTGACTTAACTGATGTTGATGTAACAGTAGTTACACCTGTAGACAATTATGTACTAAGTTGGGATAACGGAAATGGTTATTGGCGTCCTAGAGCATTAAATAATATTGATGCGGCAACAGTTACTACTCAATTAGATAATACAGCGGCAAGTCATTATATTCCTTTTGTAGCGGCAGGGTCAGGTAATGCTCAATTATTAAAAACTGATGCAGGTGTTACTTACAATCCAAATACTAATGTTATTACACTTAATACTGTTGTTACTACTAGTAGTATGCAAACTCTTAACATGGCTATCACAGGCAATGTTACAGGTTCAAGTAGCGAAGTAGCGTTTAGTGATGCTGTTAGAGCAAGTAGTGGTGCTGAAGTAAGATTTTACGATACAGCCAACGTTAAGTATGTAGCATTTAAAGGACCATCAGCACTAACAACAAACACATCATTTGAATTACCAGACGGCGATGGTACTAATGGACAAATTTTAAGAACAGATGGCTCAGGAGTATTAAGTTGGGTATCTAATAATGCAGGCGGAAATGCGTTTAGTACAATTATTGTATCAGGACAAAACAACGTTGTTGCTGATACTCAAAGCGATACGCTAACACTTGTAGCAGGTACTAACGTAACTATTACAACCAATGATGCCACAGACGCAATTACTATTAACGCATCAGGCGGTGGTGGAGGAGGAACTCCAGGTGGTAGTGATACACAGGTTCAGTTTAACGACTCAAGTACATTTGGTGGTGATGCAGGATTAGTTTATAACAAGACAACTGATACACTAACTGGTGTTAACATTGTAGCAAGTGGAACAGTTACAGCAGAAACAGTACAGTCAAGTGGAACAGGTATTCCAACAATAACAAGTGCGAGTAATATCATACTTGATGCGGCTAATGCTGTTGTATTACAAAAAACTTTACTAAGATTAGGATCATTTGATGACAACGGTATGGATTTACTAGTTGGTCAAGCAGGTGATGTAGTTTATAACTCATCAGCTAAACAAATGCAGTTCTGGGACGGATACGCATGGCAAGCGTCAAGTGATAACTTTACATTTAGCGTAGGTGCTGATGACTCAACATTAAGATCTGTAGCAAAAGACGAAAGCATTAAATTTATTGGCGGAACAAATGTTACAACATCAAGTGATGCTGAAGGTAACATAACAATTAATGCAAGTAGTGCAAGTTATGCAAACAGTGATGTTGACACACACTTAAACCAAAGTAATCCAACAAGTGGTTACGTTCTTTCTTGGAATGGCTCAGACTATGCTTGGGTAGATAACGCTCAGTCTGTAAGTGTTGCTCTTAACGATATTTCAAACGTAACAGCACCAAGTCCAAGTACTAATGATTACTTAAAATGGAATGGAAGTGCATGGGTTAACGATGCTGTTTCAGGAATTAGTATTAGTTCTCCTACAGAAGGACAAATGATTTGGTACAACGGAAGTGCTTGGGCAGAAACAGCAGGACCAGTTATTCATTATACTGTAACATCAAGTGGATCTAGTGCATATAGATTTGCAGGACCAGGTGTTACTGGTACTACTGATAATCCAACATTCTACTTGTACAAAGGATTTACTTACATATTTAAAAATACTACTGGATCATCACATCCATTTGCATTTAGAGCTTCAAACGGAGGTTCAGCATTTAGTGAAGGTATTACAGGAGCACAAAATGGAACACAGACCTTTACTGTACCACATGATATTACTGATACTAACATAGTTTATCAATGTACAATACACAGCGGTATGGTTGGTAACATTGTTATTGTTTAAAGGAACATAAGGTATGGCTGAAAAAGAATATATTGTTTCACTACACAAAGGTGCTGATAAAAATTTAATATTATCAGACCTTAATAGAGATACATCATTAGATGACGGAATTGATAGTAGTGTTGTTCCTGATAGAACAGTTAGCATTATAAACACAAGACCTGCAAGTAAAAGAATGTTTCACGTTTCTCTTACAGAAGAAGAAGCTATAGCATTAGAAAATCACCCAAACGTAGGAGGCCTCAATACACCACTTGAATGGGATGATGAATGGCTAGACTATGAGCAAGAAGAAAATTGGACTAGAGATAACTCTAGTACTATAAGAGGTAATTGGGGATTACGTAGACACATACAAGAATCTAACCTATGGGGTACAGGTTCTCAAAATGTTGACCCAGGTGGAGTTTATCCGTATCATTTAGATGGTACCGGAGTTGACTACATACACCAAGAAAGTAAATTTAGATTTGATCACGAACAATGGCAAGATAGAGATGGCAATAGTCGTTTAGTACCATTCCAGTGGAACACACTTTCAGGCATGAGCAGTATTCCTACAATAGATTATACTAACACATCAGGTTCAAGTTACCATGCAACTCATTGTGCAGGTATTGCTGTTGGTAAAGATTATGGCTGGGGTAAGAATGTAAACGTTTATTGCTTACCTATGGACATTGTAAGTAGTAGTTTATGGTTTGATGCTATTAAAGAATTTCACAGAACAAAGGAAACAGATCCTGTAACAGGAGTTAAGCGACCAACAGTAGTAGGTGCAAGTTGGGGATATAAAGCATACTTTACAAGTATGACAGCTATAAATTTTAGAGGTACTGACGTTGGTACTGTTAAAAATAACCAATACGGAATGATTGGCGATAGCAGTAATAGATTTAATGCCAACTTGTATAACCTAAATGCAGAAGTTGAAGAAATGCAAGACGACGGTGTACACTATATTAAGAGCGCCGGCAACCAAGGACAAAAACTTTGTTACTCAGGTGACATAGATTATAACAACTATATTCTACGTAGCGTAGCAACTGGTGGCGTTGGGTCAGGAAACCCTGTGTACTATAACAGAGGAGCAGGTAACATTGGTCCAGATACTATTGTTGTAGGTAATATTGATAGTGCATTATATTCAAGTTCAGAAGCATGTCAGGCTGGTAGTGACAAAGGTCCTAGGGTTGATGTATATGCGGCAGGCACAGATATTATTAGTGCTACAAATTCAAGTTCAACAGCAGTAGCAAACTATACTGGAACAAGTATGTCAACACCACAAGTGTCAGGCATGAGTTGTTTAGTGCTACAACTTAATCCAGGTTGGTCTCCAGCACAACTACGCAAGTGGTGGCAAGACACTTCAGTCAAAGGATTATTATTTCAAGGATCAGTAGACGAAAATACTCCATCAACATTCTTTGCCAATAGTAGAAATTTAATGAGTCCAGATGCAACATCAAACAGAATTGCGTCATTTGGATTTGCGGCGGCATATGGCTTAGATGTTAAGTTAAATAATACTGGACAAGTTGCAGGGCCGTTAGTTAGTGATGCTAGTAACGGAGCAGTATTTGATAGAAGTTTAACTGTAAACGGATTAAAACTAGTATCCGCAGGAGCAGTTGGTGGTGCTACAACAGTACCAGATGAATGGGTTAAGAAAACAGCAAAAACTATGCAACTTATAACTAACCCCGGTGGAGAAGGTATTGTACCTGAACTCCAAGATAAATTAATTGCAACACTTCAAGGTGATCCAGGAACTTTTCATGCAGGACTTCCGGCGGCACAGCGTATTGCATACGGTGGTGAATCAAGTTATTCACCTAACTGGTTATTAGATGCAGGCATTCCAAGTTATACAGGATATCAAGCATTTTTAGATTCGCATCTTGTAAATGACATGGTGTTCTATCACAATACACCAGGGGACCTTAATCCATCAACTAGTGATAGAGACATTGAAGAAGTGTTTGAACACATATTTCATACAGTTCATACGTTTGGTATACCTGGAGTAGTTCCAGGTAGCGAAGATGAAGTTGTAATGGGAGTTCAAGCAAGAGTAGACTTTGATTCAGGGTTTGATTGGACAGGACAAGAATTGCACCTTGCTATGAAAGAAGCAATTAATGCAGGACTTTATGACCCAAGTGGATACTCAACACTATACGACACTAATGCTGAGGCGGCAGAACTTGTATATAAAGAATATACTTATTTGGTTAACTGGTCAATGTGGGATATGAGCGAGTTTTGGGACGGTGGAAGTCTTAGTCCGGAGTGGAGCGACACATTAAAAACACCAGCAGGTATGTTAGCTAATAACCCATTAGGTTATGCGTTGTTTAACAAATACTTTGCACCAGTTTTAAGTAAGCCAAGATTTGAGACAATGAGAGCTATCTTCTTAGATGTCGACTTAGGCACATTAAAAACACCAGCAGGTATGTTAGCTAATAACCCATTAGGTTATGCGTTGTTTAACAAATACTTTGCACCAGTTTTAAGTAAGCCAAGATTTGAGACAATGAGAGCTATCTTCTTAGATGCCGACTTAGGAGTATCAGGATACACCCCAAATATTAATAGCGGATTTAATATAGTTTAGGAAACATTATGGCTGAATATATAGTAGTTACACAAAAAGGTATAGATGTTGCAAACTTAGATTATGATCTGCAACGAGATACATCATTAGATGACGGTGTAGACAACAGCGTTGTTCCAGGTAGAAGTGTAGACGTTGTTGATGCTCGCCCTGCAAATAATAGGATGACGCATTACGATCTTACAGACGAAGAAGCGTCTGCATTATCAAATGATGCAAGAGTATTAATAGTTGAACAAAAACCCGACCAAGACACTATTGAATTATTTGGTACACAGACAGCTGATTTTCAAAGAAGTACTACTAACGGCGCAGACGATGTAAATTGGGGAACATACAGACATACACAATATCCTTATACATATACTTCTGCTAACTCTAACAGTCAAGACTACAATTATACATTAGACGGAACAGGTGTTGACCTTGTTGTTCAAGATGACGGAGTACAAGTTGACCATCCTGAATGGGAAGATGCTAACGGTGTAAGTAGATTTCAACAAATTGATTGGTATGCGGTAACAGGACTATCTGGTACAATGCCTGCTAGTCATTATCTTAATACAACAGGAGATTCAAATGCCGCAGGTGCTCATGGTAGTCATTGTGCAGGTATTGCCGCAGGTAAAACATACGGTTGGGCAAAGAACGCTAAAATATATTCTCTAAGAATATTTGGTGGTTCTGGTCATGCTATTGGCAACGATAGATATGATCTTATTAGATTATTCCATGAACAAAAACCAGTTGATCCTGATACAGGATTTAAACGTCCAACTATTGTAAATCAAAGTTGGGGATATAGTTGGTACTATAAAAACTCAGCATTTGGATCTACACAAATACAAACTCTTTTTTACAGAGGTGTAAATCAAGGTGTTGCGGCACAGGCTTGGACTAGTGGAGTATTTGCTCAATATGGTGCTGTAACAAGTAAACACCCTATGTCATATACTGTTGCAGATGTTGAACAAGAACAACTAACAGACTCAGGTGTAATTTGTGTTAAAGCCGCAGGCAACAGTTATCATCCATGTGCAGGTAGTGACACTGGACAAAAAGGTGACACGATTTATAATAGTTATTATACCCTACCAGAAACATGGGCAGGATATATTACTGCTGGTAATCCAATCTTTTACAATAGACCAAGTAGCCCACACAGCCTTGACACACTTTGGGTAGCAAATATAAGCCAAGATCAATATGGGTCAGAAGAATATCTTAGACAGGATAGTGAACGTGGTGCTAGAATTGATATTAGTGCCGCTGGGTCACAAATTACAAGTGCTACTAGTAGTGCTTCTGTGTATGGTACTAAACAAAATTATCCACCTAACACATCATATTCTATTGCTAGAATTAGTGGAACATCAATGGCGGCTCCGCAGATAACAGGCATGGGTGCGTTATGGTTACAAGCTAATCCAGGTGGAACTGCACAAGAACTTAAAGAGTTTCTAAGTTTAAACGCTAAAGACGCATTATATAACAGTGGTAATGCAGATAGCTTTAATGCTAGTAATTCAATACCAAGACTGTACGGAGCACCAAATAAGATAGCTTATTGGCCGTGGAATAGTCCTAACCCTATCAAGTACAAAGGTACTAGCGGTAGCGGTCAAGGATAAATACAACTACAGAAGAGAGAGAATATGGCTTTACAAAATATAAACATTGGTGCATTAGCAAACGACGGAACAGGTGACGATTTACGTGAAGCGTTTATCAAGGTAAATCAGAACTTTGATGACTTAGATTTACGATCTCCTGAAAGCACAACTGTCGCCAACATGGGTAACGTAGGTGAAGGAATATTTTCACAAAAAGTTGGATCAGAAATTCAACTTAAAAAACTCGTACAAGGTTCTAATGTAACACTAACAAGTACTCCACAAGGGATTACAGTTAATGCTACAGGCGGATTACAACAACTAACAGTAGTTTCAGACTCTGGAAGTATAGTACTTGCAGACGGTCAATCAATTAGTATTAGCGGCGGTAGCGGAGTAACTACTTCAACATCAGGTAACGTTTTAACTATTAATTCAACCGCAGAAATTGTTACAGATACATCACCAAGTTTAGGTGGAAACTTAGACGCGGCAGGGTATAATGTAACTAACGGTGGAACTATTACAGCAAGTGAATTTAGTGGCCCTGTTACAGGTAATATTAGCGGACTAATATACGGTATTGATATTAGAAGTATTGAGCCAAATACAGCAGGATTTGACTTTGGAACGCTAAGTAATGATGTAAGAGGTTTTAGTGACTGGCTACTTTATGAAACAGACATTGACTTTGGACTAACGCTAACACCAGATGTTAGAAACTTTGACGCAGGGGTATTAAGCTAATATGGCAACATTAACAATTGAATCAAATGGGTTACCAAACCCAGCACAATTTGGTAAAGCATTTGGAAACAATGCATTTGCACCTAGTGCAAATACAGCTACATCGCAATCATATAATTATTCATTTACCTTTAGGGGTGGAGAGAATACAACTAACGCACAGCTAACGACTCCACTATCACCATTAGGCATTATGACTAACGGTGTTGTGTTTTATAGTCCGTCAAGTGGCGTTGGCGTTGTTCCTCCAGCACTTGATGCTGTAGCAGATGCTCCAGGTACAGGCTTTGAATATAACGCAGTTCAGTATAGATCAAACTATGGTGGAGATGACGCAGGTGGTTGGCCAGAAAGTAACGGACAGTATCATTACATGTCATCGTTGTTTTTGTTTTTACCAACAGGTACAGCAGAAGCATCAGCGGCATGGAACACAAACATGATTACTGTAGATGCTAGTCCAACTCCAGCATACTATAATGGTTCAAACTTCAGTGGCGATTTATTTAGACACGCAGATGGACATAGTAAAATTGTAGGTTACGCTTTTGATGGTTATCCTATTTACGGACCTTATGCATATTCAGACTTTAATGATCCAGCTTCAGTAGTAACTAGAATGACTAGTTCATATCAGTTATACAGTAGTGAAAGACCAGGACGTGGGTTTTTATATTCTGAAAAAACAGCAGGGAAGTTTATTAACGATCACGAATACCAAGTTGGTACAGGTACACTAGATGAGTACAATGGTAGATTTGCAAAAACTCCAGAATATCCACTTGGAACATATGCATATCATTTAAGCGTAGATGCAAGTTTACAGCCTGTTTATCCTTACATTGTAGGTCCTAGCACCAAACAACAACGTGCATTCTAATAGTAGCGTATCCGATAAATACTAATAAGTTAAAGGATATGCACAATGGCAGTACCAAATTGGACTCAAAAATCAGACTATAATCTAGCAACTCTCCAAGAAAGAGTTACTACTTCTGTATCTTTACCACTTGATCCTACTGTTGCAGGCGGCAGTGGGTTTAATCCAAGTAATAGTTCTCTAAGTTATCCAGCACAGTCAGCATTAGGAAATGCTACAACGATTGATATTAGTATTGATCATGTTGATACTTATGGAGCTCCACAAACTACAGTATACTCTACCCCAGCAATACGTGTTCCAACTATACCTAGTTTAGCAAATAAACTAATTCCTGTTGTTATCATTATACACCCTCAGGGCAGTACTGGTGCTAACATGGTCAACGATTGGCAAAACTATTTAGGCGATCATATTATTGTTGCGCCAACTAAGCCCGGAACTGAATGGAATGTAATTGATGAAGACACTAACAAATCTCCAGATATTGGAATGTTGCGACAACTTATTACAAGACTTAAAGGTTATTCAAATGTTGATGCGAGAAGAATTAAGTTTCTCGGTATTAACAACGGTGGACTACTGGTTAACAGGGCCATAGTAGAAATTGACGATGTTGGTATTAAAGAATACGCTACTATTAATGCTCCATTATTTGACCCTATGTTTAGAAACGGAACTTTCTATTTTCCATCATCAGAAGCAATAACAGGTAATGATGCAACAAACTATAATACAAATAGTGCTGTTAAACAAGGTAAAAGAATATTAACAATACAAAGTACTGATAGTGACACAAACGTTGCTACAACGAACGATATGATGCCCTACGTTGGAGGTTATGTAGACCCTAACAACAACATAGCACCAAACTATTCAACAACACCTGTTACGTGGCTTGGCGCACAAGAAACAGCATATCAGTGGGCAAAGTCACAAGGATATATTGGCGGTGTTATACCAGATGCTGGTGGAACATTTTACGGACAATATAACACATATTATTATTCATACTTGTCAGGACAAGTATTACACTACAAAACAAGTGGTGGTGCAGACTATATAACTACTGAACTTTGGTTTAGAGAAATTGTAAGAAGTTACTTTACATATACAGAATCGATACTAAGTGATGTTTATCTAGCAAATGGTTCTACTACTAGCATCAGTTTAAACACAGATGTTATCACTTTAATCAGCGGAGAACTTCCGCCAGGAATGAGATTAAAAGAAGGCAAGATTGTTGGTACGCCTTTTGAAGTATCAAGAGATACAGAATTTAAGTTTGTGCTAAGAGCAACAAACGATGACGGTGTAAGAGATAGAACGTTTAAAATAACCGTACAAGGTCCTGATGATCCTGTTTGGTCTACTAACGCTGGACTACTTCCACTAGGAAGTGGATCTGCTACATTTATTTTAGACAGTAGTATTGTTGACTTCCAACTAGAAGCAATTGATGCTGACTTACCAACAGGGCAAACACTAGAATATTACATTGGTGACGATGATGGAACATTACCTCCTGGACTACAGCTAACAACAGATGGAAGATTAGTTGGTATTGTTGATCCTATCCTAGCAATTGATAAAAATGCAGGTAATGGATTTTATGATTCGGGACAGTTTGACAGTTATGCGTTTGACTTTGGATTACGTAGTGCTAATGGCTTTGAAAGTTATTACTACGATACTAAAGGATACGATGATGCTATCCAAACACAAAGTAGAAAAAAATTAAATCGCAGATATGCATTTGATGTTAGCGTAAGTGACGGCGACACGATTATTAAAAGATCGTTTGAAATATTTCTTGTAGGCGATGACTTCCTACGTGCGGATAACACAGTACTACAAGTTGCAAGTGGAGTGTTCAAAGCAGATAACACTTACCTAAGAACTCCTGTTTGGTTAACTCCTGCAGACTTAGGATACAAACGTGCAAACAATTATGTAACTATATTTTTAGATGTATTTGATCCGCAGGCTACATTAGGTGAGTTAACTTACGTACTGTTAGCAACTAACCCAGATAATTCTGCAAGTACTATACCACCAGGAATGGTACTAGATCAAACTACTGGAGAGATTGCCGGGCGTGTTCCTTATCAACCAGCAGTAACAAAAGAATATCAATTTACAATCAATGCACAAAGATTTACTAGCATTGGTCAAGAACTAATTGCTGAAAAGAAAAAAACATTTACAGTTAAGATCTTAGGCGAAGTTGAAAGTACAATTAAATGGACAACACTTGCTGACCTAGGAGCAATTAAAGCAAACTTTGTTAGTACGTTTTTTGTAAAAGCGTTAACAAGTGTTACTGATAGCTCATTACTATACACATTAAATAGTGGTAGATTGCCGCCAGGATTAAAATTAAACTTTGATGGTGAAATTACTGGTAAAGTTGTACAGTTTGCTACAGCTACTAACGATGGTCTTTCAACTATTGATAATAACAAGTTTACACTAGACGGTGGTACTACTACTATTGATCGTAAGTTTATCTTTACTGTACAAGCTAGAGACCGTTTTGGATTTAGTTCAACAATTAGAACATTTAATATTATTGTAAGAGATCCTGACAACCTAACATACAGTAACTTATATGTTAAGCCTTTGTTTAAAGAAACACAAAGACAAATATATAAAAACTTTATAGGCGATAGTAATATCTTTACGCCAAACAGTATTTACAGACCCAACGATGATCAGTTTGGGTTACAGAAAAATGTTAAGATGTTAGTATACGCAGGAATTGAAACTAAAGAGATCAAGGACTACGTTGCAGTATCAAGAAAAAATCACAAGCGTAAACGATTTAACTTTGGTGCATTAAAAACTGCCGAAGCAAAAGAAGCAGGATCTAATACTGTATTATACGAAGTAATTTATGTTGATGTAAATGATCCTCTAGAAGCTTCCAAAGGCACAGTAGCTAAGAATGTATCAATTGCTAATAAGAAAAAAATTACAGTTGATAGTGTTGAATTTGAAACTCGTGATGACGTTACCAAAGAAGGTGCAGGCGAAGCTGTATTCCAAATAAGAAATAGCATTAATCAAATTATTAATGTTAGAGCATTTGGTAATGATTTAGAAATTATTACTAGATCAGGATCTGTAACCTATGACGCAAATGGCACTATTGAAATAACTACCAAAAATGGTACTGTTGTTAGTGCTGGACAAATTGCTACTACTAGCAGTGATCCGTTTAGATTTAGACCAAACTATAATACACTTAAAGTTGACAGTGATGCTGTCCAAATTAGTAACCCTAACGATACAAACAGATTTATTAGTAACGTAACTAATATGCGTGAAAACGTAAGACAATCTGGCGTTACAGAAGGTAGTTTTTTACCAATTTGGATGTCAACTGCACAGGGCACAGGAGTACAGGAACTAGGATACGTTACAGCAGTACCGTTATGCTACTGTAAACCAGGAACTGCGGCACAGATCTTGTTAAATATAACTAATAGTGGGTTCGATTTTAAAAATCTAGACTTTGAAATTGATAGATACATTGTTGATGCTACTACGGGCAACAGTAATGAGCAGTATATTGCATTCGGAAATTATCAATATAATGTTTAACCCGGATAAATACATACACTAGAGAGGAACAACTATGGCAAGTAACATTGACAACACAAGTATTGATTCAACATTCCCGGTAGCTGGTCAGGATAATGACAGCCAAGGATTTAGAAATAACTTCAATACTATTAAGAATAACTTCACAGCCGCTAAGAACGAAATTGAAGATTTGCAGACAAATACTGCAAAGTTAAACGCGACTAATAACTTTCTAGGTAACGATATCAGTGGTGCAAACTTTATTGCTAATACTGAAAAACATTATCCAGGTGGAACTGTTACAGGTCCTACTAACGTAAGTTTTACAAACGGTAACTTTCAAACGTTTACTATTGGATCTAATACACTTACACTAACATTCACTGATTGGCCTGCTTCTAACAAAGTTGGTAAAATGAGACTTATGTTGTTAGATACATTAGGCGATAGTACTGCACGTACAGTATCGTTTGCTACAGAAAACGGCACTATTAAATACGGAACTAACGGCGATAATACGTTTCCATCACCATTTGTGGTAAATGATAACTCAAACCCAGTTTGTGTTGATGTTTGGACATATGATGGCGGTACTACAGTATACGCACAATACGTTGGACAATTTTCATAAGGTAATTAATTAATGGATCATCCATTACTACACGATCTCGCATCTAAAACAGAAGAAGAAATCGTTGAAAAGATTAACCAATTAACACAAAAATGGTTTCAAACAGGAAACCCTGAAGCTAAATTACAAATCCAAACAATGTTGGATACATATAAACTTGAAATGATTGACAGATCGGCAAAACAGTCTACCGGAAATGGTGATAAAGATCTTGACAAACTCATAAATGTAAGTTAATATATATGTATGCTAATGAAAACTGACAATTTAGGTATTCCTCGATTTACAAATAAAGACTTAATTGATATGATCTATACAGGACATATCGACAAGTGTCATGTTGTTCTTTGTGATCCAAGTGACGATATTGATAAGTTCAATACATTAGCAACTGATAACGGACTAGCAGGACTTAATACCTATATACCGTTAGATGTTAATAAAGAAGAATTCGACGAAGCACTCCAATCAGATTGGTTTATGCCTGAAAAGTATAAAACCATGGACCTCTATAATTACGTATTAGATAAGTGTCCAGACGATCCTGCTAAAATGGCTAGAACATGTGAAGAACTAGCAGAGTACGATAGACGTAATATGTTTGACTTATTAAAGTATATGGTATATTTGGTAGACTTTATGCGTGAGAATAACATTGTTTGGGGAGTAGGCAGAGGTAGTAGTGTAGCAAGTTATGTATTATACTTAATTGGGGTACATAAAGTAGATTCCGTCCAGTTTGACCTGGACTACCACGAGTTCATGAGATAAGTAAGTATATAACTAGGAGAATAGATTATGGCTATGAAACAAACAGGACGCAAACTTCATAAGAGTATGCAAGGTAAATCCGTAGATATGGATCTACTACGCCAACGAAATGAACTAACGCCCGCAGTAGGAAATGCTAGAGTTAATGCACGTGGCGATCAATTAGGCCCAGGCGGTCAAATTATCCGTAAACGTGATGAAATTTTAGACGAGTATTATAAAGATCATCCACAAGCAGTTGCAGACGAAGTTCCAAATAAACCTGTACAAGCAGTTGAACCTGAAGTACAAGTTGAGGCAGTTAAAGCGCCAGCTAAGAAAGCAGTAAAAGCTTCAACTTCTAAAGTAGAAGAAGAAATGAAAGCTATCGATCAAGAAGCTGATGCGTGGGTAGAAGACTCAGATGGTAATTTTGTACAAAAAGGTGATTAAGACAAATGGACGAACTTAATACAGCAATGATGGGTGCAGGCCCAAAACTAAAAACTAAGGTTAAAGGAGTAGTTCGTCCGATACACGACGGCGTACTTGCCTATAACATGGAGTTTGGTGATCGTACTACTAAAGGTGGTATTATCATTTCAAGTGACGATGGCAAAGAACGAGGCATTCGACCACGTTGGTGTCAAATTTATGCTATTGGTCATGAAAATAAAGACCCGTACAAAGTAGGCGACTGGATCTATGTAGAACACGGTCGTTGGAGTAGAGGGTTTATTACTGACGATCCAGAGCATGGTGAAATCGAACTTAGGTTAATTGACGTTGATAGCATTATGCTTCACAGCGACACTAACCCAGGCAACGATGATGCTATGGGAATGGAAAATGACTATTCAGCACCAACTATTGACCCTACCGAATTCGTTAGAACTAATACCTGGTAAACACAACAATTAAAAAAGAAGAGGATTATCTTATGGCTGAAATTGACCTTAACAAATATAAAGAGTTTGTTGACGCAGTTACATCAAAAGAGAGCTCAAGTAATGATGATTTTTCACGTCACTGGGCTCAACTAAACAACTCCAATAGAGATGTTAACATGCCTAGACTGTTAACTGCTTCTATGGGATTAGGTGCAGAGTCGGGTGAATTTACCGAAGTTGTAAAAAAGATTATGTTCCAAGGTAAACCTTTGGACGCAGATAACGTTTGGCACATGCAACGTGAGCTAGGTGATATCATGTGGTATTGGATGCAAGGCTGTATGGCTCTTGACATTGATCCAAACGAAGTTATCCAAATGAATATTGATAAACTTAAAGCAAGATATCCAGGCGGTGACTTTGATGCACACTACAGCGAAAATAGAAAACAAGGCGATCTTTAAATTAGAGGTTGACTTTTCTACAGTTATAGTTTATAATTAACGTATGAACTATGACCCTAATAATATAATAATACTTGATGACATTTTACCTAAATGGTTACATGATCAATCAGTATTGAATATTCCACACATACCAGTTAAGTTTGGTCATAGAGGATTGGGTGCTTATCAAGGCAACCAATTCTTTAGTGATCAATGGACAAATTCAGAATTAGAAAACGCTCCGTGGCAACTGAAAGCAGTTTGGCATGCGTTAGAACACCATAAAAGTCTAATTAGTGACGATATTGGTGATATTCAACTTAATCAAATTCAAGTTAATATTACAACAAGAGAACACGTTGGTGGTTTACATGTAGACAGTGGACCTGACGTACCAGCATACACAATGGTATACTTTATTACCGGAGATACTGGAATGGACTTTTGGGATAATACTCCTGAAGAAGGAGGTAAAGTATTTGACGAGGTTGAATACAAAGAAGGACGATGTGTAGTATTTCCTAGTCATTACTTACATAGGGGATTACCAATACAAGACGTAAGTCCTAGAGTTACCGCAGGGTTTGTGTTTAGTGGAAGAAGTAGTCAGTTTTCACAACAACGAAATATTATAATGCCAATATTTAAAAGTGAACAACAGAGGTTTATGCAATGACAGAGTACAACTCAGGAATTACATTTAGTAGTTTTGATTTATTTCATAGCGGACACGTTGCTATGCTTAAAGAAGCAAGTGAGAATTGCAACTATTTGATTGTAGGATTACAAACAGATCCAACTATTGATCGACCAGAAAAGAATAAACCTATTCAAAGTGTGTTCGAACGATATGTTCAATTAAAAGGTTGTAAGTATATTGATGAAATTATTCCCTATGCTACAGAACAGGATTTAAACGATATATTACTAACATATACGTTGGATCGTAGATTTATTGGGGAAGAATACCGTGACAAAGACTTTACAGGTAAGCAGATTTGTGTTGACAAAGAGATAGAATTGTATTATAATAAAAGACAACACTCATTTAGCACATCTAATTTGAGAAAACGAATAAGCGAGGCACAGAAAACATGAAAGAACTATGGGTAGAAAAGTATCGTCCTAAAACAGTAGACGGTTATGTGTTCAGAGATGAACATCAGAAGAAACAAATACAAACTTGGATTAAAGACAAGACTATTCCGCATTTGCTGTTTAGTGGTAACGCAGGTATTGGTAAGACAACACTTGCTAAACTATTGTTTAACGAACTAGAGCTAAATGATTTAGATATACTAGAAATTAACGCAAGTCGAACAAACTCTGTAGATGAAGTTAGAAATAAGATTGTTAACTTTGTGCAGATGATACCGTTTGGTGATTTTAAAGTTGTACTACTTGACGAGGCTGACTATTTGTCGCCCAACGCACAAGCGGCACTACGTGGAGTGATGGAAGAGTATCATACTACAAGTAGATTTATTTTAACTTGCAACTATCCTAACAGAATTATTCCTGCACTACATTCACGTTGTCAGGGCTTTCATATTGCAAAAGTAGATCAAACAGAGTTTACTGCTCGTGTTGCACAGATTCTTATTACAGAAGGTGTAACACCAGACTTAGACACACTAGACACTTATGTAAAAGCAACTTATCCAGACTTACGTAAATGTATTAACATGGTGCAGATGAACTCGCAAGATGGCGAACTAGTAAAGCCCAATGAAGCTGATAAAACAGAAGCTGATTGGAAACTTGATATGGTTGCATTGTTTAAAGCAGGTAAGATTACTGAAGCACGTAAACTTGTTTGTGCAAGTGCAAGAGCAGAAGAGATGGAAGAAGTTTATCGTTGGTTATATGATAACATTGAGTTGTTTGGAGATGACGATAAACAAGACAAGGCCATTATGGTTATTAAACAAGGCTTAGTAGATCATACATTAGTTGTTGATCCTGAAATTAACTTAGCCGCTACATTGATTAAACTAGCGAGGTTATAATGACATACTTAGTAGATGACGGTTGTGTAAACTGCAAACATATGACATGTGTAGAAGTTTGTCCAGTTGACTGTTTTTACGAAGGTGAAAATATGCTAGTTATTAATCCAGACGAATGTATTGATTGCGGAGTCTGCGAACCCGAATGTCCTGTAGATGCTATTATTACAGATAGCCAAGATGATGGAACTTGGCTAGCACTTAACAGTAAATATAGTAATATATGGCCCAACATTACACAAGCAAGACCGGAAGATGTATTAGCAGATAGAATTCCGATCATCGTTGGCATATCGGAAGAACCAGGACAAGGAGATTAGTACAGTATGAGCATGTTAAAGTCGTTTAAAAAAATGAGAGCAAGTCATATTTTGTTGTCGTTCAAAGGTGCAAAAAACTCTACACACAGTAGAGGCGTTGGCGAAGCAATGAAAGAAGGCGAGCGTATTACTAAAGAATTAAAAGCCGGTGGAGTTTCGTTTGATCAATTAGCAAGAGAAAATTCAGCGTGTCCAAGCAAGGACAAAGGTGGAGAACTAGGTTGGTTTGAACCAACTGACATGGTGTTAGAATTTACTACAGCATGTAACCAAATTCCCATTGGAGAATTAGGACCACATCCGTTCGTAACTGAATTTGGTGTTCATGTTATTTGGAGAACTGGTTAGTGGGTGGCAGGAAACAGACTCAAAAAGATTTTTCTGGTAACCTTATACAAGTAAGTATATTGGAAAGGGAAGTACAATATGCTAAATCATGTCTGCGTGAACACGACACAGGACATATACACACAGCCATTAGTTGGTTAGAACAAAGAATAAAGGATTTAAAAAATGAGAGCTAGATTAGTAGCATATAGCAAAGCGACACCAGAGTTTGAAGCAGAAGGTTTAACAGATCTGCAAGAGCTTATTGCATTTTGTGCAAAAGTAAGTAACCCTTCTGCACAAATTAACACAGCAACTAGCGAACGATTAATTAAATACCTAATCAAACATCAACATTGGTCACCATTAGAGATGGTTAATGCTACACTTGAGATTAAAACAACACGTGACATTGCACATCAAATTGTACGTCATCGTAGTTTTGCCTTTCAAGAGTTTAGTCAGCGTTATGCTAACCCCGAAGAACAAGGCGACATGTTTGAGTATAGTGAAGCTCGTTTACAAGACCCAAAGAACAGACAAAACTCAGTTGAAGTAGATGATGCGAAGCTACAACAAGAATGGGATTGGGCACAGAGACGTATTGCAGTACTAGCTAAGAAAGAATACGACTGGGCTATTAAAAAAGGTATTGCTAAAGAACAAGCACGTAAGGTATTACCCGAAGGTCTTACAAAGACAACACTATACATGCAAGGTAGTATTCGTAGTTGGGTACATTATATCGATCTACGTGGTGCTAATGGTACACAAAAAGAACATATGGAAATTGCTCATGCATGTGCAAAAGTAATTGCTGAAATTTTTCCGCTAATGGAAACTATTAATGACTAAACCTGATCCGGTAATATTCTTCGAGACAGAACGTTGGGCAGTACGTAAACATGCTCCTATTAGACCAGCTGGTGAGTTTTTGCCAGCGTCTTGGAAGAAGATGCCGACCTTCACTAATAAAGAACAGCACAAAATTGACAGTGATCAAACTGTAAAAGCGTGTCCTGGTATTGGTGATTATATGAAAACAGGGTTTATTATTCCTGCTTGGTGTGATATGGAAATTATTCCTAGCGATTGTGGTAACTTTGTAGAAACACGGTATAGTGATGACAGTTATAATAGTGCTTGGCATCCACCGGATCAGGTAGACAACCCTACATCACAAGTTTTACGGAAGTTTGGAGTACGGGCCGCAGTTAAGTTAGACTGTCCTTGGAAAATATGGAGCAAAGCTAACTGGAGTATAATGTACCAACCCTTGTTCTTTCATGAAGATAGGAACTACGAAGCAATTCCAGGTATTATTGATCATGATGTAGGTGCGTTAATTAGTCCTATTAACATCATGTTAAAAGAGATTAAGCCCACAATTATTAAAATGGGTGAACCTTTGTGTCAACTGATTCCTATTAAGAGAGAAACAGTTGTTGCTCGCACAGGTGACCTGAGCAAAACAAGTGTTGATAGACACAATGCAATTATTGGATTACAAAAAATAATCTTTAATGGTTGGTCTAAATGGCAACACGTTAAGAAGACCTATATCGTCGATCAAAACGATACAGATCTTCCTGGTGAAAAATAATACTATTCGTCGCCGTAAACAGCTAGAACTTCTCTAACTGCATCATGCCTTTCGATATCATGGGTTTGGAACCTGACTATGTCAATGTGCGTAGTTTCTCTATATTGTTCTAAAGATTTAATAAAGTCCAATAAACCGTTCTGATCCATTCTATCTGCTTGTGCCAAATCACCTGTTACTATCATTTGCGAGTGTTCGCCGATTCTAGTAAGTAGCATTTTCATTTGATTTCGCGTTGCATTTTGCATTTCATCAGCAACAATAATTGACTTTTTGAAAGTACGTCCTCGCATATATGATAACGGTGAAATTTCAATTACACCATCGTACATCATGCCTTCTATTTCTTTCTGAGTAAAGTACTCTTTAAAAACATCAAAGATCGGACGTGTCCACGGTGCCATTTTCTCTTCCATAGTTCCAGGCAAAAAGCCTAGATCTTCGTCAGCTGACACAGCGGGTCTTGTTACAACAATCTTATCAATAACGCCTTCCTTGAATAACTTAATAGCCACCTGGACCGCAAGTAGGGTCTTACCGGTTCCCGCAGGACCAACACCGAATACTATGTATTTCATCGGGTCCAACAGTTTTAGCATATATGTTTCTTGGTTTTTGTTTCTAGGAAGTATATTGATTGGTTTTGATTGTGGTTTTTGAAAACTAACAACGTTATTGTTATTAGCTTGGGGTTTATGAGCCTTAATAGCTCGTCTTTTAGCACCCATTAAGTTCCTCCTTCATGAGTTAATATAAAGACAGTCACTGTAGATTCACATTTAACTGTCCTACATAAATATTTACCATCGAGTAGACAAGACAAAACTGCACACTTATAGATCGCAGTCGGATAAATAAGTGTATAAGAATAGGTGAGAAAACAACATGCGTGACGTATTAGACATTATTAGTAACATCGAAAGTATATACGAAAGCGATACCGCTTTGAGTGTATTGAAAGATTTCGAAAGAGTATTAGACGAACTAGACCTCTACGTTTATGCTAATTGGGAAGATGGTGAATTAGTCGAAGGACCAATGATTACTAGGCACTGGGTAAGTGCTTCGTTTATGTGGCCTAAAGATAAGATGCCAGACCCTGCAGGTGGCAAGAGATTGCTAGACTATGACTGTTATGTGTCATACGAAAAAACTGCGGTATTAAAACCTAGAAAGATTAAAGAACCAGATGATGTTAGACCTGGTACTAAAAAAGGCAAGCTAGATAGAGAACCTGTTTGGGTAGTTACTATCAAAATGCCTAAAGAACTTATATTAAATATCTATAGTGGTTATGCTGAACAGTTAGATTATGTTAAAGAACCAGCAGTAGCAACAACACAGCCAGCAATTGATGATATAGCACAAGAAGGCGAAACTGCCGCAGTTGAAGGCGGAGCAGTATAATGGGATTACAAGCAGGCGACCTTAACGATTTAATATTACCTATCTTTGAAATTGATAGTTTCAAAAGTAAAATGGGTGATGACAAGGATATTGTAGTATGCAGTTTTAGTTGCATGTCACAAGCACCAGCAAAAGACTTAATGAATTTCTTTGAGAAGGGTTATCCTTTTGTATTAGATGCTGATGTTACATCAGGCGAACAAACAGACGGCACATATAAAGTATTTGTTGAAATTGAACGTATGAAAGATGTTCCAACTCAGATTATTGAGATGCTAGACGGTGTAGGCAAACTAGCTAGTATTGATAAATTTAAATTCCGTTATTATAAAAGTTTTAAGAGTCAAGATGCAGGAATGGAAGCACTAGGTGAAACTATTCCGTTAGACAAAGCTGACTACGAGATTAAAGTTAACGAAAGTAACATGGACAACTATAAGAACTTCTTTAATAAGAGTTACATTGATAGTATTGACCTAGTTGAAAACAGAATTAAATTTACCAAAATATGGACAGAAGCACTTACATACAACGTGTTAGATTTTGGTGAGACTACAGAGATTAATAAGACGATTACTGAGAAATATGATGTCAATTCTTTTCCAGAAGTAATTTTCCTTACTAAATATATTGGAGACTACAATATAGGCAAGTATGGAGATAAACTATTAATTGAAAATAATGGTTATACAGTAGTCCTTAAAAAATAGGAAACCTAGAGAATGGCCAAAGAACATTTTAAATTCGACTTTGAACCGTGGATGGCTGAAGAGCTTATTCATAGAGATGATTGGAAGGATTGGTATGAAGCAATGCTTGAAATACTTCCGTTATGGGAAGTAAATTCCATTGAAAGAGTTGCTATGTTTGTTGCTCAGTGTGGACACGAAAGTGGTGGCTTTAGAACACTAAGCGAAAACTTAAATTATAGTGCAAGTGCATTAAATAAAATATTCGGCAAGTACTTTGTACGAGCAGGAAGAGACCCACACCCATATCACAGACAACCAGAAAAAATTGCAAACGTTATTTACGCTTCACGCATGGACAACGGCGATACTGCTAGTGGTGATGGTTGGAGATTTAGAGGTGGTGGCATACTACAGCTAACTGGGCGTTACAACTATACAGAATTTAGTAAAGCAGTTGAAATGTCTCCTGAAGAAGCAACTGATTATGTACGCACAAAGAAAGGCGCACTAGACTCAGCTTGTTGGTTCTGGGATACAAACGGCTTAAACAAATATTGTGACGGTCAAGACATTGTCGGAGCAACAAAACGTATCAACGGTGGTACAATTGGTTTAGAAGATCGTAAGAAACATTACATACATGCTTTAGATGTATTAGGTGGCGACTATGAAGAACCAACAGTTGATTATAATCAAACTATTCGAGTAGGATCACGTGGTCCACTAGTAGCAGAAGTACAAGAGAAACTTGATATTTCACCTGCTGATGGCATCTTTGGTCCAGGTACTGCACGTATTGTTAAAGAATGGCAAGGCGCTAACGGCTTAACTGCTGACGGAATAGTAGGACCAAATACAATAAAAAAGTTACTAGGGTAAACACTATGTTTAGTTCAATCAAGATTGCAATGATAGTAATAATGTTAGCCGGTGCTGGCGGCGGATTTGTATACGTTAAAACTTTAAAGTCAGATCTCGCAACATCAGAAGCAAACAATTTGAAGTTAGAACAAAGTGTTGAAAGTCAAAAACAAGTGATTGCCCAAGCAAAAGCTGACTTTGAATCACAAAGAAAAATTACAGCTAACTTAGATGCACAAAACAAATCATTACACTTAGATGCACAAAACAAATCATTACAAGCTGAATTTACAGCGTTAGATAAACGCTTTAATAAAATCAACGGTCAAGGTCAAGTACGTGACATAGGCAAACTTGCAGATGAACGTCCTAAATCAGTTGAACGAGTTATTAACGGTGCGACTACAAAAGCAATGAGATGTGTAGAAATTGCTATGGGGTCACCATTAACGGAGAAAGAGAAAAATGCTACTAAAAAGTCTGAAATCAACTCAGAGTGTCCTAGTATTGCTAATCCTAAGTACATTCCTTATTAGTGGATGTAGTTCTGTTAAGCATCTAGAAATCTTTAAAACAGAAGTTCCTAGAGAACCTCTTGCGTTGCCTCTACCGTTAACTCCAAAGCTAGAAGAAATTAAATGGACTATTATTACATCTGATAATGCAGACGAAGTGTTTGCTAAACTTAAAGCAGGTGGAGTAGATCCTGTGTTGTTTGGATTAACAGATGACGGTTACGAAGCTCTAAGTAAAAACTTTGCACAGATACGTGCATACATGCTACAACAAGACGAAATTAT
>Ga0209502_10000444_pt1 | contig 45044 bp, 52 predicted proteins | sample ArcticOcean_MG_C_10_FD_187442 | JGI IMG/M metagenome (GOLD analysis project Ga0209502, IMG submission 187442) | Marine microbial communities from western Arctic Ocean - ArcticOcean_MG_CB11_90 (SPAdes) (version 2) | ecosystem: Environmental > Aquatic > Marine > Oceanic | place: Arctic Ocean... | reverse complement strand
AGCGTAGTTCAATTGGTAGAGCGCCGGTCTCCAAAACCGGAGGTTGTGGGTTCGAGTCCCTCCGCTCCTGCCAAAAAACTATAAAGTAAATATGAAAAACCCTTTAAAATTTATTCAAGAAGTAAAGCAGGAAGCTTTCCGAGTTACCTGGCCTACAAAAAAAGACACTTTAACAGGTGGTCTTATGGTTTTTGGACTTGCTTCAATTGCTGCAGTTTTTTTTCTTATTTTAGATCAAATATTAAGATTTTTACTTAACTTAGTTTTAACAATTAGTTTTTAAATATGAATTGGTACATTGTACAAGCATACTCAGGATTTGAAAAAAAAGTTGTAGAATCCATTAAAGATACGTTAGCTAAAAGCAAATTAGAGGCTCATTTAGGTGAAATTCTCGTCCCAACTCAAGAAGTAACTGAAGTAAAAAAAGGCAAAAGAACAAAAAAACAAAAAAAATACTTTCCTGGCTATATTTTAGTTAAACTTGACCTAAACAAACAAATTTTTCATTTAATCAAAAACCTACAAAAAGTTAGTGGTTTTTTAGGTTCTGGTGACAACCCAACTCCCGTCTCCGATAAAGAGATTGAAAGAATTCTTGGAAGCATTTCTGAAAGTGCAATTAATCCAAAAAGTGGTATAAGTTTTGAAATTGGTGAAAAAGTTAAAGTATGCGACGGTCCTTTTGCTTCTTTTAACGGCTTAGTAGAAGAAATAGATGAAGAAAAATCTAGACTTAAAGTTTCTGTTTCAATTTTTGGAAGAGCGACACCAGTAGATTTAGAGTACAACCAAGTAGAAAAAAATTAATATGGCAAAAGAAATAGCAGGTTTAATAAAGTTGCAAATTAAAGGTGGTCAAGCTAATCCAGCGCCTCCTGTAGGTCCAGCTTTGGGTCAGCGTGGAGTAAACATTATGGAATTTTGTAAAGCATTTAACGAAAAAACAAAATCAATGATGGGCCAACCTATTCCAGTTGTTATTACAGTATATAAAGATAAAAAATTTGATTTTATAACTAAAACTCCTCCTGCATCTCATTACATACGAGAAGCAGCTAAACTAAAAAGTGGATCAAAAGAACCGGGTCGACTCGTTGCAGGCTCCATTACTATGCAGCAAGCAGAAGATATTGCAAAAGCTAAAATGAAAGATCTAAATGCATTTGATATTAAACAAGCAACAAAAATAATTTGTGGATCTGCAAAATCAATGGGTATCGAGGTTAAAGGCTAATGAAAAAAAACTCAAAGAGATATAAAGAACTTCAAAAAAATTCAAAAAATTTTAAATCAAATGACATAAAAGAAATTTTAGAAATAGTAAAAAAAAATTCTACAGCTAAATTTGATGAGTCGATCGATATTTCTTTACGCATAGGACTTAAGCAGTCTAAAGGCGGAGATTTTAATTTAAGAACAGTAACGCAGCTACCTGCTGGTACCGGTAAAAAAATAAAAGTTGCTGTTTTATGTGAGCCCGATAAAACTGAAGAAGCAAATAAATGTGGAGCTGACATAGTTGGCTCAGAGGATCTAATCGAAAAAATCGCTGCAGGCAAATTTGAATTTGATAAATTAATATGCACGCCCGGCATGATGAGCAAGGTTGGAAAATACGGAAAAATTTTAGGACCTAAAGGATTAATGCCCAATCCAAAGCTTGGAACAGTTTCAACCAATATAAAAAAGTCAGTTCAAGATATAAAAGCTGGTTTAGTTGAAATAAAACATGATAAAGACGGAAATATAAATTCGTCAATAGGAAGAAAAAGCTTTTCTTCTGAAAATTTAATTAATAATTTTAAACATCTGCTCGAGTTTATTAAAAAAGAGAAGCCAGATGTCATAAAAGGTGAATTTATTAAAAGTATATACATCACTTCAACTATGGGTGTTTCGTACAAAGCAAGTAGCAAAGGGAATTAATTATGATGAATAAAGATACAAAAAAAAATTATATCGAAGAAATGAAAAAAGTATTTTCTTCTAACGAAGCTGTAATGATAACTCATTATCAGGGCTTGAATGTAGTTCAGCTGGACGCATTAAGAAAAGAATTGAGAGAAAATGGTATTTTATTTAAAATTACAAAAAATAGAATTACAAAATTAGCTGTTAAAGAAACGGTATGTAAAGAACTTGAAAAATTTTTTACCGGACCAACAGCAGCAGCTATTTCTTCTGATCCATTTTTGTCTGCAAGAATTTTGACAAAATTTGCAAAAAATAATGATAAATTAAAAATTATAGCCGGCTTTATGGAGGGTAAAGTTATAGACCAAGCAGAAGTAGCAAAAATAGCTAGTTTACCCACATTAAAAGAAGCTAGAGCTAAAATTATAGGTGTCTTAAATGCCTCAGCTCAAAAAATAGTTGGTATTTTACTTGCACAGAGCAAAAAAATGAGTAGTTTATCGCCCGCAGAGGATATTAAAAAATAATTCACAGGATTAAAATGTCAGACTTAAATAAAATTATCGATGATTTATCAAAACTTTCTGTTGTTGAGGCAGCGGAACTTTCTAAACAACTAGAGGAAAAATGGGGAGTTTCTGCAGCAGTAGCAGCAGCACCAGCAGCAGCAGGGGCAGCAGGAGCAGGAGAAGAAAAATCTGAATTTACAGTTTTCCTTACATCGTTCGGAGAAAAAAAAATTAACGTTATTAAAGAGGTTAGAGCAATAACTGGTTTGGGATTAAAAGAAGCTAAAGACTTAGTTGAAGCGGCCCCCAAAGAAGTTAAATCGGGTGTTGCTAAAAAAGATGCTGATGAGATGAAAGCAAAACTCGAAGCAGCTGGTGCAAAAGTAGAATTAAAGTAAACAAAAAATTAGCTACCTTTTACTAGAGAAAAAAATTTAGTAAAATTTGATTATTAATGAATTTATCTTTTACTCAAAAAAAAAGTATTCGAAAAAACTTTGGTAAGTTGATCGAAAGCTTAGCTATCCCAAATCTTATTGAAGTACAAAAAAATTCTTATAATGAATTTTTGAGTTCAAAATCTATACATGAAAATAGCGAAGAACTTACTAAAGGTATTCATAAAACTTTTCAGAGTATATTTCCAATTGAAGATGGTAACGAAAAAGCGACTTTGGAATTCATTTCCTACAATTTAGCAAAACCAAAATTTGATGTTTTAGAATGCAAGCAAAGAAGTTTAACTTATTCTGCCTCCCTAAAAGCAAATCTAAGACTAGTCGTTTACGATATTGACCAAGACACGAACACAAAACAAATTTTATCAGCTAAAGAGCAGGAAGTTTTTATTGGCGAACTACCTTTAATGACAACAAGCGGGACGTTTGTCGTAAACGGAGTAGAAAGAGTAGTTGTGAATCAAATGCACAGAAGTCCAGGAGTATTCTTCGATCATGATAAGGGAAAAACCCACAGTAGTGGTAAATTATTGTTTAATTGTCGAATTATTCCAGGCAGAGGATCTTGGTTAGATTTTGAATTTGATCCAAAAGATATCTTATATTTTCGAATCGACAGAAAGAAAAAACTCCCCATCTCAACCTTGCTTTACGCATTAGGAATAACTAGAGAGCAAGTTATTGAAACCTATTATTCAAACGATCAATTCACCTATAATAAAGAAACTAAAATGTGGAGCACAAAATTTATCCCAGAAAATTACAAACGAGCTGTAAAATTACCTTATGATTTGATAGACGCTAAAACAAATAAAAATTTTTTGAATAAAGGTGAAAAACTTAACTTAATTATCGCCAATAAATTAAAAGAAAAAGGACTCGGAAATATTCTTATTTCTAACAATGAAATTATTGGAAAATACATTGCAGAAGACATTAAAGAAAAAGATGGCGAATACATAATCAAGTCTGGTTTTGACATTACGGAAGAGGTACTTGAAAAAATTATTTTCAATGAAAGTTACTCTTTAAAACTTGTAAATATAGACCCAATTAATAAAGGACCTTATTTGCTAGAAACTTTAAAAGTTGAAAAAAATGTAGATAAAAATGAAGCTTTAAATGACATTTATAGAATTTTAAGACCTGGAGAAGCTCCAACTATTGAGGTTGCAGAGCAAGTATTTAAAAATTTATATTTTAACAAAGAACGCTACGATCTATCAGAAGTTGGTAGAGTAAAATTGAATGCCAAGCTAAACCTTGAAAGAGATATTAAAGACACAGTTCTTTACAAAGAGGACATTTTAGCAATCATACAATTCATGCTCGATCTAAGAGACGGCAAGGGTGAAGTTGATGACATCGATCATTTAGGAAATAGAAGAGTTAGATCTGTAGGTGAGCTTGTTGAAAATCAATTTAGAATTGGCCTACTTAGAATGGAAAGAACAGTTAAAGAGAAAATTTCAACTTTCCTCGAAATAGAATCTGCCATGCCACAAGATTTAGTTAATGCAAAGCCGATTACTACTTCGTTAAAAGACTTTTTTGCTACCTCAGCACTTTCTCAATTTATGGATCAAACCAATCCATTGTCTGAGATTACTCACAAACGAAGAGTCTCAGCTCTTGGACCGGGTGGCCTAACAAGAGAAAGAGCTGGCTTTGAAGTACGAGATGTACACCCAACTCATTACGGAAGAATCTGTCCTATAGAAACACCAGAAGGTCCAAATATTGGTTTGATAAATAGTTTAGCTACTTATTGTCGAGTAAATAAATATGGATATATAGAGAGTCCCTATAAAAAAGTAATTAACGGTAAAACATCAAATGAAATTGATTATCTCTCTGCAATAGAAGAGGAAAAGTTTACAATTGCCCAAGCAAATTCTCCTATAAACAAAGACGGGACTTTCGAAGAAGAACTTGTTTCCTGCAGGCATAATTTAAATTTTCTTTTAGCAAATAGAGACAGTGTTGATTATATTGATGTCTCGCCTAAACAATTAGTATCGGTTGCCGCAGCACTTATTCCTTTTCTAGAAAACGATGACGCCAATAGAGCTTTAATGGGTTCAAATATGATGAGACAAGCAGTACCTCTTTTAAAACCTGAATCGCCACTTGTCGGAACTGGGATGGAGTCTGATGTCGCTTTAGACTCCGGAGTAACAATTGTTGCAAAAAGAAGTGGTATCGTCGATAAAATTGATGGAAAACGAATTGTTGTAAAAGCTACAGAGGTTAAGGACTTATCACAATCAGGAGTAAACATTTATAATTTATCCAAATTCAAAAGATCAAATCAAAACACGTGTATTAATCAAAAACCACTTGTTAAAGTTGGAGACCTAATTAAAGCAGGTGATATTATTGCGGATGGTCCAGCTACTAAACTTGGCGAGTTAGCTTTAGGTAAAAATGTGACTGTAGCTTTCATGCCGTGGCAAGGTTACAATTTTGAAGACTCAATTTTAATTTCTGAAAGATGTGTAACAGATGATGTATTTACTTCCATTCACATTGAAGAATACGATGCAATGGCTCGTGATACAAAATTAGGAGCAGAAGAAGTTACTAGGGATATTCCAAACGTAAGCGAAGAAAGCTTAAGAAATTTAGATGAGTCAGGAATAGTGTATGTAGGTGCTGAGGTAAAACCAGGTGATATTTTAGTTGGTAAAGTCACACCTAAAAGTGAAACCTCTTCTAGCCCAGAGGAAAAATTATTAAGATCAATATTTGGTGAAAAAGCTACTGATGTCAGAGATTCTTCTCTTAAACTTAAATCTGGGGGCGCAGGAGTTGTTATTGACGTTAGAGTTTTTAACAGACACGGTATAGATAAAGACGAAAGATCTATTGCCATAGAAAGATCAGAAATTGAATTAGTTCAAGAGGACAAGTTAGTTGAAGAAGAAATTTTAAACAGAAACATAAAGCTCAGAGCAATTGATTTAATAAAAGACAAAAAGCTAAACAAAAGTTATAAATTAATAAAAATGGACACGGCTATTCAAGCTGAGGAATTAAATGATTTAAACCTAAAAGATATTTGGAAACTAACTTTCTCTGAAGATCAAGTAAGTCAAAATCTTTTAAAACTTAAAAAACAGTTTGATGAAGCTAATGAAGATATTAAATTAAGATTTGAAGATAAGGTAATCAAAATTAAACAAGGCGATGATCTTTTACCTACTGTAATGAAAGTAGTTAAAGTATTTGTTGCTGTTAAACGAAGATTGATGCCAGGAGATAAAATGGCTGGTAGACATGGAAATAAAGGAGTCGTTAGTAAAATAGTTCCAGTACAAGACATGCCATACATGGCCAATGGAAAGCCTGTTGATATTGTTTTGAATCCACTGGGAGTTCCTAGTCGTATGAATGTGGGTCAAATTTTAGAAACACATTTAGGTTGGGCATGTTCAGAGCTAGGTGATCAAATAAAAGATTACTTAAAAAATTTTGAAAAAACGATTGAAGAACTTAAGAAAAAACTAAAGAATATTTATGGAGCTGATTACTATTCAAACGTTATTAGTAAATTCAATAATAAAGAACTTTTGGAACTTGTTGAAAATATCTCAAATGGTATTCCGATTGCAACGCCGGTATTTGATGGTGCTTCTACCGATGATATTAAAAACATGTTAGATTTATCTGAATTACCAAACTCAGGTCAAACAACATTGTGGGATGGCCTAACAGGAGAAAAATTTGACCGTCCTGTTACAGTTGGAATTATCTATATGTTAAAACTTAATCACTTAGTTGAAGACAAGATACATGCCAGATCTACTGGACCATACAGTTTAGTTACACAACAACCTCTTGGAGGCAAAGCTCAAATGGGTGGTCAAAGATTTGGTGAAATGGAAGTTTGGGCCTTAGAAGCATATGGAGCTTCCTATACTTTGCAAGAGATTCTTACCGTTAAATCAGACGATGTTGCTGGAAGAACTAAAGTTTATGAAACCATTGTTAAAGGAAACAATAATTTTGAATCAGGAGTACCTGAGTCTTTCAATGTTTTAATTAAAGAGATTAGAGCTTTAGGCCTAAATATAGAATTAAATTAATATGGAAAAAAATTTAACAAAACAAACATACCATAATCACAGTAATAATTTAACTGAAACTAATTTTAGCAGTATAAAAATTACATTAGCAAGCCCAGAAAAAATTAAATCATGGTCGTTTGGCGAAATAAAGAAACCAGAAACAATTAACTACAGAACTTTCAGACCGGAGAAAGATGGGCTCTTTTGCGCGAGAATATTCGGACCAGTTAAAGACTATGAGTGTCTTTGCGGTAAATACAAAAGAATGAAGTTTAGAGGAATAATTTGTGAAAAATGTGGAGTTGAAATAACTAAATCGAACGTTAGAAGAGAAAGAATGGGACATATTGATCTAGCCTGTCCCGTTGCGCATATATGGTTTCTAAAATCTCTACCTAGCAGAATAGCTCTTGCGTTAGACATGAAGCTAAAAGATGTCGAAAGAGTATTATATTTTGAAAGCTTTATTGTTGTAGAGCCAGGCTTAACAACTTTAAAAAAAGGTGATTTAATTACTGAGGAACAATACATAAAAGCTCAAGAGGAATTTGGTGAGGATGCTTTTCAAGCAGGTATAGGCGCTGAAGCGGTAAGAGAAATCTTAATAGCTTTAGATTTAGCAAAAGAGCAAAAAAAATTACGTGCGGCTCTCGAAACAATTAAGTCAAAAGTAACAGAAGAAAGAACTATTAAAAGATTAAAACTTGTAGAATCTTTTATTGATTCTGGAAACAAACCAGAGTGGATGATTCTTACTACCGTACCAGTAATTCCACCTGAATTAAGACCACTAGTTCCATTAGATGGTGGAAGATTTGCTACTTCAGATCTTAATGATTTGTACAGGAGAGTCATTAACCGTAACAATAGATTAAAGAGATTGTTAGATCTTAAAGCACCTCATATTATCGTTAGAAATGAAAAACGTATGCTACAAGAGTCAGTTGATGCCCTATTTGACAACGGTAGGAGAGGAAGAGTTATTACAGGAACAGGCAAACGTCCTTTAAAATCTTTAGCAGAAATGCTTAAGGGTAAACAAGGAAGGTTTAGACAAAATCTACTCGGTAAACGTGTTGATTATTCAGGCCGATCGGTTATTGTTGTAGGACCGGAATTAAAACTTCACCAGTGCGGACTGCCAAAAAAAATGGCATTAGAATTATTTAAACCTTTTTTATATGCACGATTAGATAAATTAGGTCTAGCAACCACTATTAAGCAAGCAAAACGTTTAGTGGAAAAAGAAGTGCCTGAAGTTTGGGAAGCTCTAGAATATATTACAAGAGAGCACCCGATATTATTAAATAGAGCACCTACTTTACACAGACTCGGCGTACAAGCTTTCGAAGTTAAATTAATCGAAGGATACGCAATAGAATTACACCCTTTAGTTTGCGCAGCATTCAATGCCGATTTCGATGGCGATCAAATGGCAGTCCATATTCCCCTAAGTTTAGAAGCACAACTTGAAGCAAGAGTTTTAATGATGTCTACAAATAACATCTTAAGCCCATCGAATGGAAAACCTATTATTGTTCCCAGCCAAGACATTGTTCTTGGAATTTACTATTTATCTCAATCTGACGATAAAAACGAAGACAAACCTAAAGGTATTTTTTCAAATATTGAAGAAATCGCTCAAGCAATTGAAAATAAATCTATTAGTTTACATTCTAAAATTGTTTCTCTTTTTCAAACCGTTGATGAAAAAGGCAATAAATTAAATCAAAAATATACTAGCACTGCAGGAAGATTTTTGTTGGCTGATGTTTTACCAAAACATCATAAAATTAAATTTACTTTAATTGACAGACTTTTAGCAAAAAAAAATGTTTCTGAAATTATAGATACTATCTTTAGATTTTGTGGCCAAAAAGAAACAGTTATTTTTTGTGATCGAATTAAGTCATTAGGTTTTAAACACGCGTTTAGAGCAGGGATCTCTTTTGGAAAAGACGATTTAATAATCCCAAAAACAAAAGTAAACTTAATTAATCAAACAAAAAAACAAATAGAAGAATATGAAAAACAATATTCTGATGGGTTAATCACTAGAGGTGAAAAATACAATAAAGTCGTAGATATTTGGTCCAAATGCACGGATACAGTTGCAAATGAGATGATGAAAGAGATTTCATCCGCCCAAAAAATTTTCCCAGACGGAAGAATCGAAACGAACTCAGTTTTCATGATGGCAGATTCTGGAGCCAGGGGCTCCCAAGCTCAAATGAAACAACTTGCTGGAATGAGAGGGTTAATAGCTAAACCTTCTGGAGAAATTATAGAAACACCTATTATGGCTAACTTTAAAGAAGGCCTAACAGTTTTAGAATATTTTAATTCAACACATGGAGCGAGAAAAGGACTCGCAGACACAGCGTTAAAGACTGCAAACTCTGGTTACCTAACAAGAAGGCTTTGTGATGTAGCACAAGATTTACAAGTAACAATAGATGATTGTGGATCTAAATCTTCTATAAATATTACTGAAATTATTGAAGGTGGTAACATTTTAGTTAGTTTATCAGAAAGAGTACTAGGAAGAACGCCTGCTCAAGATATTAAACATCCTATTAACGGTGAAGTTATAATTAAAAAGAAAAAACTGCTAGATGAAGCTGACTGTGAAAAAATTGATGCAGCTGGAGTAAAATCTATTCAAGTTTTTTCAGTTATTACTTGTGCGGCTGATAGAGGTGTCTGTCAAACTTGTTACGGAAGAGATCTTTCTAGAGGAAAATTAGTTAGTATTGGAGAAGCTATTGGAATGATTGCCGCTCAATCAATCGGTGAGCCTGGAACACAATTAACAATGAGAACTTTCCACGTTGGGGGAACAGCTCAGATTAAAGAAGAATCACAAATTATTTCTCAAAACAAAGGAAAGCTTAAGATAATAAACAAAAATCTTATTGAAGATTCAAAAAATAACATAATAGTAATGGGAAGAAATACTGAACTTTCAATAGAAGACGATAACGGAATTCAATTAGGTATTTACAAAGTAATTTATGGATCAAAACTCTTCTTTAAAGATGGAGACATGATAGATAAAGGAAAAAAAATAGCTGAATGGGACCCATACACACTTCCGGTAATTGCTGAAACTAGCGGTGTTGTAAATTACATGGATTTAGTAGAGGGAACTTCTTTGACTGAAACCATGGATGATTCTACAGGTATTTCTTCGAAATCAGTCACCGACTGGAAGTCACTTTCAAAAAATACAGAACTTAAACCTAGACTTACACTTCGAAGTAGCAAAGGTGAAGTTATAAAAAAAGCTGACGGAAATGTAGCAAGATATTTCCTAGTTCCAGACTCAATTCTTTCAGTTAAAGATGGTCAAAAAGTTTCAGCCGGGGATGTGCTTGCTCGTTTACCGAAAGAAACATCAAAAACAAAAGATATAACTGGAGGGTTACCAAGAGTAGCTGAATTATTTGAAGCAAGAAAACCAAAAGATAGTGCGATTATAGCTGAGAACGATGGTGTAATAGAATTTGGAAAAGAAATAAGAGGTAAACAAAAAATATCTATTGTTTCTTCTTCAGGAGAAGCTTCAAACTATTTAATTCCTAAAGGAAAACATGTTAATTTTAATCAAGGTGAAAAAATTAAAAAAGGAGAATATTTACTTGATGGCAGCCCACTTCCACACGATATTTTAAGAATTTTAGGTGTAGAGCGTCTTACAGAGTATTTTGTTACAGAAGTTCAAGAAGTTTACAGACTCCAGGGTGTTGTTATTAATGATAAGCATATTGAAACTATTGTGAGGCAGATGCTTAAAAAAGTAGAAATTAAAGAACCCGGTGATACTGATTACCTATTAAATGAAACTGTAGATATTATTGATATGGTTAAAATCAACGAAGATCTGAAAAAAAATGGTAAAAAACCAGCGGTTTACGAAAGAATATTATTAGGGATTACAAAAGCTTCTTTACAAACTAAGTCGTTTATCTCAGCAGCTTCTTTCCAAGAAACAACAAGAGTTTTAACAGACGCTTCTATTAGAGGTAAAGTAGATTACTTAGAGGGTTTAAAAGAAAACGTAATCGTCGGAAGGTTAGTCCCAGCAGGAACAGGACTTACAAAAATGGGATGGGATAAAAAAGCTAAGAAACAAGATGAGCTAAGACTAGCTGAGATTAAGAAACAACAGCTTGAGAACGCTCCCACGCCCGAATAAAACCATAAAATAAGAAATATTTTTCCTATTAAATATTGACTTTTAGCCTTTCAATGTTAGTTTAGCGCAATTTTGATAGTTAGAAGTAAGGTAGTATTTAACCTTAAACACTGACTTAAGAGTACCCTGATAAACATATCATGGGCATACCTTTACCTTTTTCCTTCAAAATTTATTATGCCAACTATTAGTCAACTATTAAGAAAACCAAGGGTAAAACCTACAACACGAAATAAAGTTCCTGCTTTAGAAGGACAACCTTTAAAGAGAGGAGTTTGTTTAAAAGTTTATACAACAACACCAAAAAAACCAAATTCAGCATTAAGAAAAGTTGCACGTGTAAGACTATCGAACGGGTTTGAAGTTACTGCTTACATACCAGGTGAAGGTCACAACTTACAAGAACACTCTGTGGTATTGCTTCGTGGTGGCCGTGTTAAAGATTTACCAGGTGTTAGATATCATATTTTAAGAGGAAATTTAGACACACAAGGAATTGCAACAAGAAGAAAAAGAAGATCGTTATATGGAGCTAAAAAACCTAAATAATATAAATTATGTCTAGAAAAAGAAAAGCACCTGTTAGAAAAGTTTATCCAGATGCAAAATTTCGATCAGAATTAGTTTCAAAATTTATTAACTGTATAATGTATGATGGCAAAAGATCGAGAGCAGAAAAAATTTTATACGATGCCTTAGAAAAAATTCAAGAAACAAACAAACAAGATCCTTTAAAAACTTTTAATGACGCTATTGGTAATGTTAAACCAAATGTAGAATGTAGATCCCGTAGAGTTGGCGGAGCCACTTATCAAGTTCCAGTTGAGGTTAAAGCAAAAAGAGGTCAAGCATTAGCTTTGAGATGGATTAAAGATGCCACAAGAAATAGAAAAAATAAAACTATGGCTGAAAAATTATACTTTGAAATATTAGACGCATCACAAAACAAAGGTGCGGCAATCAAAAAAAGAGAAGACACACATAGAATGGCAGAATCAAATAAAGCTTTTGCGCATTTTAGATGGTAATTATTTATGACTGAAAAAAAATATCTTTTAGAAAAATATAGAAACATTGGAATAATGGCGCACATTGATGCTGGGAAAACCACAACCACTGAAAGAATTTTATATTATACAGGAAAAAGTCACAAAATTGGAGAAGTACATGACGGTGCTGCAACTATGGACTGGATGGAACAAGAACAAGAAAGAGGCATAACAATCACTTCAGCTGCCACTACTTGTTTTTGGAACGACCACAGAATAAATATTATTGACACGCCGGGCCACGTTGATTTTACAATTGAAGTAGAAAGATCTTTAAAAGTTTTAGATGGAGCTGTTTGTGTTTTTGATGGTGTTGCAGGTGTAGAACCTCAATCAGAGACAGTTTGGAGACAGGCAGATAAATACAAAGTACCAAGAATATGTTTTGTTAATAAGCTAGACAGAACAGGTGCTGATTTCTACATGTGTGTTGACATGATTAAAGACAGACTAGGTTGTAAGCCGTTAGTTTTACAGTTGCCTATTGGTTCTGAAGCAGATTTAAAAGGTATAGTGGACTTAGTCACGATGAAAGCTGTAGTTTGGCAAAATGAGGATCTTGGCGCAAAATTTGATATTGTAGATATACCTGCTGACTTAAAAGAAAAAGCTTCTAAATATAGAAAAGAACTTGTTGAAGCTGCGGTTGAAGAAGATGAAAAATTAATGGAAGCATATCTTGAAGGCAAAGAACCTTCTGAATCTGATCTTAAAAAATGTATAAGAAAAGGTACACTTGGATTTAATTTTGTTCCAATAACAACAGGCTCAGCCTTTAAAAATAAAGGTGTGCAACCCCTTTTAGATGCGGTTGTTGATTATTTACCTAGTCCAATGGACATTGGCTCTATTGAAGGCACTAAACTTGGAACAGAAGATAAAGTTCAAATGAAATTTGGTGACAATGAACCATTTAGTGCTTTAGCATTTAAAGTTGCAAATGATCCTTTTGTGGGCTCACTAACTTTTATAAGAATTTATTCTGGAACTATTAAAACTGGAACAAGCATTTATAATTCATCAAGAGAAAAAACAGAACGTGTTGGTAGAATGTTATTAATGCATGCTAATAGTCGAGAAGACACTAAAGAAGCAACAACTGGAGATATAGTTGCTTTAGCAGGACTTAAGTTTACGATTACAGGACACACGCTTTGTGACGAAGACAAACCAATATTGTTAGAACCTATGGAATTTCCAGATCCAGTAATAGAAATTGCTGTTGAACCTAAAACTAAAGCTGACCAAGAAAAAATGGGTGAAGCTTTAGGTCGACTGGCTAAAGAAGACCCTTCATTTAGAGTTACATCTGACGAGGAATCAGGTCAAACTATTATTAAAGGAATGGGAGAGCTTCACTTAGATATAATTGTAGATAGAATGAAAAGAGAGTTTAAAGTAGAGGCTAATATTGGAGCTCCTCAAGTAGCTTATAGAGAAACAATACTAAACTCAGCTGAAGTTACTTATATTCATAAGAAACAAAGTGGTGGATCAGGACAATTTGCAAAAGTTACTTTAAGCGTTGAGCCTTTGGAACCTGGCAAAGGAAGGGAAATTGAAAATAAAATTAAAGGAGCGTCAATACCAAAAGAATTTATTCCAGGTGTTGAAAAAGGTGTCTCGTCAGTTGCCGAAAGTGGTATTTTAGCAGGTTTTCCAATAATCGATTATAAAGTTACAATATTAGACGGCTTACACCACGATGTAGATTCAAGTGTTTTAGCTTTTGAAATAGCATCTAGATATTGCTTTAAAGAATTGTGTCAGAAAGCAACGTTAAAACTTTTAGAACCAGTAATGAAAGTTGAAGTTGTTACACCAGAAGACTTTATGGGCGATGTTATTGGTGATTTAAATAGTAGACGAGGCCAAGTTGGATCCACAGAACCTAGAGGCAATGCAACAGTAATATCAGCAACTGTTCCATTAGCTAATATGTTTGGTTACATAAATACACTAAGGTCATCTACACAAGGTAGAGCCCAATATACAATGCAATTTAGTCACTACGATAAGGTCCCTCAAAATGTACAAGACGAGGTAACAAAGAAATTAGCTTAATATTATGGACAAACAAAACATACGAATACATTTAAGAGCTTACGATAATAAAATCTTAGATTTATCTACAGAAGAAATTGTTAATACAGCAAAGAGAACAGGTGCGCAGGTCAAAGGACCAATACCTCTTCCTACAAGAATTGAAAAATATACAGTACTGAGAGGACCACACATTGATAAGAAAAGTAGAGAACAGTTTGAGCAGAGAACGCACAAAAGATTAATCGATATTATTGAACCAACACCACAAACAGTTGAAGCGCTTATGAAACTAGATTTAGCTTCAGGTGTTGATATAGAAATTAAAATATAGAATATGACTTTAGGATTATTGGGAACAAAAATTGGTATGACAAGAGAGTTTTTAACAAACGGCCAATCCGTTCCTGTGACTGTAATTAAAGTAGAAAAAGGAAGAGTTCTAGACATTATCAATAAAGAAGCTAGAGGGTATTCAGCAGTAAAAGTTGGCTTTTTTTCAATTAAGAGCTCGAAACTAACCAATCAAATGAAAGGCTATTTTACTAAAAAAAATACTGAACCAAAAAAAGTCTTAAAGGAATTTCGCTTAGATAATGTTAGTGAATTTAAAGAAGGGAATGAGTTTGGTCTAGAAATATTGAAAGATATTAAATTTGTAGATGTTAGATCTAAAACAATTGGTAAAGGTTTTGCTGGAGTAATGAAACGATGGAATTTCGGAGGTTTAAGGGCCTCACATGGTGTTTCTGTTTCACATAGATCTCATGGTTCAACAGGTCAAAGGCAGGATCCGGGTAGAGTTTTTAAAGGAAAAAAAATGGCCGGTCATATGGGCGACAAACAGAGAACAATGTTAAACTTAGAAATAGTCAAGTCAGACATAGAAAATGATCTTCTTTATTTAAAAGGGTCAATACCTGGTTCAAAAAACTCTAGAGTTTTAGTAAGACAGTCGATCAAAGTCGTTAGAAGGAAAACATTAGTTGAAAAAATTGAAATTAAAGTGAAAGAAGCAGAGGCAGCTAAAGGTAAAAAAAAATAATATGAAGTTTAATTTATTAAATCTAGAGGGTGAAAAGTCAGAAACAATTAATATTTCAGATAAAATTATGAATTTAAAATTTAATCATAAATTAATAAAATATGTAATTGATTGGCAGTTAAATCACCAAAAACCCAGGACCGCTAAAACAAAGCAAAGGAATGAGATCAGAGGATCTACCAAAAAGATTTACGCCCAAAAAGGAACTGGTCAAGCAAGACACGCGAGCAGAAAAGCACCTTTGTTTATTGGTGGAGGACAAGCTCACGGACCAAAAGGGGCAGTTTATAAAATTAAAAAAATAAATAAAAAAGTTAGAAAATTAGCACTTGCTCAAACTTTGGCTAAAAAAAACACAGATAAACAATTGCATATCTTATCAGATGTAAAAAAAACATTTAACAAAACTAAAAATTTTAATAAATTTTTACTAATTAACAAAATATCAAATGCTTTAATAGTTTCTGATAAAGAATCTGAAAAAAATTTTGTAAGATCAGCTAGAAATATAAAAAATATCAAAGTAATAAGTGATGCGGGTGCTAACATCTACGATATGTTAAAATACACAAATGTAATTATTACTTCTACGTCAATAAAAAAAATTGAAACTAGATTATTAGATGAAAAAAATTAATTCAACAGATTCTATAAGACAGCCTATTATTACAGAAAAGGCTACTATTTTATCTGAACAAAACAAAACCGTATTTAAAGTTCACTCTGGAGCTAACAAAAATTCTATCAAAAAAAATATAGAGAAGTTATTTAAAGTTAAAGTTCTTAAGGTTAATATTATTAACACAAAAGCAAAAAAGAAAATTAAACAAGGTAAACTCTCTACTAAACCAGGATATAAGAAAGCAATCATAACTCTTAAAAAAGGTCAAAGTATAGACCTAACTGCTGGAATTTAATTATGGGATTAAAAACATTTAAACCTTATACAAAATCGGTACGTGGCACAGTTCTTGTTGACAAAAGTCAATTATGGAAAGGTGACTCCTATAAACCCCTGACGGTTGGTCAACATTCTACTGGTGCAAGAAATAACATGGGGAGAATTACCTCAAGACACAGAGGAGGTGCGCATAAGCACAAATATAGAATTATTGATTTTCACAGATCAAAAAGAAACATCAAAGGTGTGGTTGAAAGAATTGAATACGACCCTAACAGAACTAGCTATATTGCTTTAATTAAGTATGAAGATAAAGACATGAAGTACATTATTTGTCCTCAAAAATTAGAAGTTGGCGATACAGTTGAAGCAGGGAAAAATGTTGAAATTAAAATAGGAAATTGTTTAGAACTAATTGACATTCCACAAGGGAGTGCAATTCACAATATTGAATTAGTGCCTAAATCTGGTGGCAAGATGGCTAGATCGGCAGGATCATCAGCAACCTTAACTGGTTTTGACGGAGACCATGCGATTATACGATTAGGCTCTGGCGAAACAAGAAAAGTTAGCAGCAAGTGTATGGCTACGCTTGGTTCCGTTTCTAATCCAGATCAAAAAAATATTAAAATTGGTAAAGCGGGTAGAACTAGATGGAAAGGTCAAAGACCACAATCAAGAGGTGTTGTAATGAATCCAGTTGACCACCCCCATGGCGGCGGTGAAGGAAAAACATCTGGAGGAAGAAATCCTGTTTCTCCTTGGGGCCAATCGGCCAAAGGATTAAAAACTAGAAGACCTCAAAGAAGTGACAAAATGATAATTTCAAGAAGGAAAAAGAGAAAATAATTATGGCTAGATCTGTCTGGAAAGGACCATTTGTACATCCAAGTTTATTAAAAAAAATTGATAAAATTAAATCTGGTGAAACAAAAAGACCTATCAAAACCTGGTCAAGAAATTCAACAGTAATCCCAGATTTTGTTGGTCACAGTTTTTTAATACACAACGGTAAATCATTTATACCTATAACTATTTCTGAAGAAATGGTTGGCCACAAATTAGGAGAGTTTGCTGCTACTAGAACATTTAGAGGTCACACACCTGCAGATAAAAAAGCAGCACCAGCATCTAAACCTAAACCAGGAGGCGCAGGTGGAAAAAAATAGCATATCAGTTACAGCGGTGAATAAAAATGTTAGATCAAGCACACGTAAAATCGCTTTAATACTAGATTTCATAAAGGGTAAAAAAGCTGATATTGCAATTAGAGATTTAGAGTTTACAAGAAAAAGAATTGCTCACGATGTTAAAAAAACAGTTCAATCTGCAGTAGCTAACGCAGAAAATAATTATCAATATGACATTGACAGTCTTTATATTAAAGAAGCATATGTAGGTAAGTCGATTGTTATGAAAAGATTTCGACCACGAGCTAAAGGAAGGGCCAGTGCTATAAAAAAACCCTTTAGCAGAATTACAATTGTTTTAGGAGAAAAGAAAGTAGCAAAAAAAGAAATTAAGAAAGATATTAAAAAAGAAACTACAAAAGAAACTACAAAAGAGGCAAAAAAATAATTATGGGACAAAAAATTAATCCAATAGCTTTTAGATTAGGTGTTAACAAAGATTGGGACTCAGTCTGGTTTGCTAAGAAAAAAGAATTTGGGAAATTTTTAATAGAAGATTTTAAAATTAGAAAATATATAAAAAAAAATATTTTAAACTCAGGTGTTTCTGACATCATCATAGAAAGATCTGGAAAAAAATTAATTGTGTCGATACACACGTCAAGACCAGGTTTTGTAATTGGGAAAAAAGGAGCAGATATCGAAAAAATTAAATCAAATGTTTTAAAAATTTGCAAAGACAACGAAATAACAATAAATATTAAAGAGATTAAAAAGCCAGAATTAAATTCGTACTTGGTAGCTGAAAATATTGCTACACAATTAGTAAAAAGAATTGCATACAGAAGAGCAATAAAAAGAGGAATGCAATCAGCAACAAGATTAGGTGCTCTAGGAATAAAAGTAATGGTTAGCGGTAGATTAAATGGAAATGAAATTGCCCGAACAGAATGGGAAAGAGATGGAAGTATTCCCTCTCACACGTTAAGAGCAAATATTGACTACGGAACCGCAGAAGCCTTAACAACATACGGAATAATAGGAATAAAAGTTTGGATTTACAAAGGTCAATTATTTGAAAAAGATATCGATAAAGAAAAAAAAGAAAGAGTAAAAAATAAAAATGTTACAGCCAGTTAGAACTAAATTTAGAAAAGCCTTTAAAGGTAGAATTCATGGTAAAGCAACAAGAGCTGCCATTCTAAATTATGGCACATATGGGTTAAAAGCTCTTGAGCCAGAAAGAATTATTGGAAAACAAATTGAGGCAGCAAGAGTTGCCTTAACAAGATACATGAAGAGAACTGGAAGAGTTTGGACGAGAATATTTCCAAATATTCCTGTTTCCAAGAAACCAACTGAAGTTAGAATGGGAAAAGGTAAAGGCAATCCTGAGTATTATGCATGTAGAGTTAAGCCAGGAAGAATTATATTTGAGGTAGACGGAGTAACAGAAGAAGTTGCAAAAATAGCTTTATATAAAGCTTCTGCAAAATTACCAATTAAAACTAAATTTATAAAAAGATAAAAAATGGCCAAGAACAAAAAAGAAGATAAAAAATTAACTGGAGAACAAGCTATTAAAAAAATTCAAACTTTGAAAAAAGATTTATTTGACATCAAATTTAAAAAAATTAATGGGCAAGTTGAGAATCCAGCTCTATATAATGAAATTAAAAAAAATATAGCAAGATTATACACAACAATAAATGCAAAGGCTTCTAAATGAGTAAAAGAGTACTAAAAGGAAAAGTTGTGAGCTCTAAGAGCAACAAAACTGTAGTTGTGCAGGTTGTTAGAAAATTTCAACATCCGTTCTATGGTAAAGTTATATCAAGAACTAAAAAATATCATGCCCATGATGAAAAAAATAAATTTAAAGAAGGTGACGCAGTTGAGATTGTCGAATGCGCTCCTATATCTAAGAAAAAAACTTGGCAGGTAACAGAATAATGATTCAAAATCACACAGAATTAATGGTAGCTGATAACACTGGTGCTAAAAGAGTTGAGTGTATAAAAGTTCTTGGCGGTTCAAAAAGAAGATACGCAGGAGTTGGAGACCTAATAGTAATAACAGTTAAAGACGCAATACCTAAAGGTAAAGTAAAAAAAGGTACCGTGCATAAAGCTGTAGTAGTTAGAACTAGAAAAGAAATTTTTAGAGACGATGGATCAAAAATTCAATTTGATCATAATGCCGTTGTTTTGACAGATGAAAAAGGCGAACCAATTGGAACAAGAATATTTGGACCTGTTACGAGAGAATTAAGAGCTGCAGGGCATACAAAAATTATATCTTTAGCTCCGGAGGTAATCTAGATATGAAAATTAAAATGGGAAATCAAGTTAAAATTATTACAGGAAAAGACAAAGGAAAAACAGGTGAGGTTATTGAAATTAATCGAAAATTAAATATGATTAAAGTTAAAGCTATAAATCTTGTAAAAAAACATCAAAAACAAACTAAAGAAAATAAAGGTGGAATTATTTCAAAAGAAAGTTTTATTCACTTCTCGAATATTAAAAATTTAGAAACAAAAAAAGAAACATTAAAAAAATAAATAAATGACACCTAGATTAAAAATTTTATATGAAAAAGAAATTTTGCCAAAGCTGATGACAAAATTAAATTATAAAAATAAACATCAAGTGCCAAGAGTCATTAAAGTAGTATTAAATGTTGGCCTCGGTGAAGATGCAACAGATGCAAAAAAAGTTAAATCTTGCCAGGAAGATATTACTTCTATCGGTGGACAAAAAGCTATTGTCACTAAGTTCAGAAAATCTATAGCTAATTTTAAAACAAGAAAAGGCTTTGCGGCTGGTGTGAAAGTAACGTTAAGATCAGCAAAAATGTATGAGTTTATAGATAGACTTGTGAACATAGCTCTTCCTAGAATTAAAGATTTTAGAGGGTTAAGTGAGAGCGGTATTGATAAATTCGGTAATTACAGCTTTGGAATAAAAGAACATATTATTTTCCCAGAGGTAAATTTTGATAAAGTTGACAAGATTAGAGGAATGGATATTACTCTAGTTTGTAATAGTAAATCTAAAGAAGCTACTCTTGAGTTGTTAAAAGAACTTAACTTTCCATTAACCAATACAAAAAAAAATAATTAATTATGGCTAAAACAAGCGCAATACAAAAAAATCTTAAAAGAATTAAACTTACGGCTAAATTTTTAAAAAAGAGAACTGCATTAAAAAAAATTATAAAAAATAAGCAGCTACCTTTATCAGAAAGATTTGACGCACAATTAAAGTTAAGCAAACTTCCAAGAAACTCTTCTAAAGTAAGAGTAGTTAACCGATGTGAAATAACAGGAAGGCCACATGGTGTTTATAGAAAATTAAAAATGTCAAGAATAGCATTGAGAGACATGGCTTCTTCTGGAAAAATTCCAGGTATGACAAAATCAAGCTGGTAAAGGAAAAAATATGACTTTAATGGATCCGATAGGAGATATGTTTACAAGAATTAGGAACGGTCAATTAAGAAAGTTGCCCAACGTTGAAATGCCATCATCAAAATTTAGACTAAAAATTTTAGAAGTTTTAAAGAGTGAAGGCTTTATCACGAGTTACCATATTGAAAAAAAAGAAAACAATAAAGTTTCTTTAATCGTAGACTTAAAATATTATGAAGGAACTCCAGTTATTAGAGAAATAAAAAGAGTTTCTAAGCCAGGTAGAAGGGTTTACTCAAGAGCAACAAGCATACCTAGAATCCAAAATGGCTTAGGCCTAGCAATCATTTCAACAAACAAGGGAATTATGTCTGACATAGAAGCAAGAAAAAACAATGTCGGTGGAGAGATAATTTGTAGAGTATTTTAATGTCTAAAATTGGAAAAAAAAACATAATTATACCTAAAGATGCTTCAGTTAAATCTGAAAATGGAACTGTAACAGTGACTGGTCCTAAGGGGTCAAAAATCTTATCTATAAATGATAAAATATTTTCAATGCAAACGAACGAAAAAAATGAATTTAATATTAAACCTTTAGCTAAAGACCTTGACACAAGAACTTCAGTTATGTGGGGCACCTACAGAAGTCTAATTAACAATGCTGTATTAGGTGTTTCTATAGGTCATGAAAAAATTTTAGATATTACAGGTGTAGGTTTTAGAGCAAATTTAAAAGGTGATGTATTAAATCTTCAATTAGGTTTTAGTCACGACATCAATTTTAAAATTCCAAAAGAAGTAAAAATGATTGTAGAAAAGCAAACTGTAATAACTATTACAGGAGTTGACAAAGAATTAGTTTCAAAAGTTGCTTCTGATATTAAAGCCCTTAAACCGGTGGAGCCCTATAAAGGAAAAGGGATCAGAGAAAGAGGTCAATTCGTACTTAGAAAAGAAGGTAAAAAGAAATAACATGAAAAAATTAAACAATACAAAGAAAAGAGAGCTTAGAAATCGAAAAAAATTAAAAAGTGTATCTACAAATAGATACAGAATATCTGTTTTTAAATCTTTAAAAAATATTTCAGCACAAATAATAGATGATAAAGAAAAAAAAACATTAGTGTCAGTTTCATCAATTGAAAAAGAAATTAAAGCTAGCAAAAAAAAGAAAAGCGAAACTTCTGTTTTGTTAGGCGAAATACTAGCGAAAAGAGCTGTAGAAAAAAAAATTACCAAAGTGTACTTTGACCGTGGATCTTATAAATATCATGGTCGTGTTAAAGCGTTTGCAGACTCATTAAGAAAAAATGGATTGGAGTTTTAAATGGCAGAGTGGAAAAAAAGAGTTAGTGAATATAAAGAAAGATTAGTAGCGATAAACAGAATTACTAAAGTAGTTAAAGGTGGAAGAAGATTTGGTTTTGCTGCGTTAATGGTTGTCGGTAATGAAAAAGGTTCAATCGGTGTAGGTTCTGGTAAATCGAAACAAGTGCCTGATGCCATTAAGAAAGCTACACAAGATGCTACTAGAAATTTAATAAAAATTTCACTTAAAGATGGTAGAACATTACATCACGATGTTAAAGGTAGAAACGGATCAGGAAAAGTTATAATGCGATCTGCACCTGCTGGTACCGGTATTATAGCTGGTGGACCTATAAGAGCTGTTTGTGATGTTCTTGGAATACAGGATATTGTTGCTAAATCTGTTGGGTCTGCAAATCCACATAACGTTGTTAAAGCATCTGTTGCAGCTTTATTGTCTCAAGCCTCTCCAAAATTACTTTCAGCAATGAGAGGAAAAAAAATATCTGAAATAGTTTCTAAAAGAGAAAACACTAAATGAAATTAAATAATCTAGTAAAAACTAATAAAAAAAAAATTAGACCTGGTAGAGGTATCGGTTCCGGTAAAGGTAAAACTGGTGGTCGAGGTATAAAAGGACAAAAATCAAGATCAGGTGTAGCTATTAAAGCTTTTGAAGGTGGGCAAACACCACTTTACAGAAGATTACCAAAAAGAGGATTTAAATCTCTTGCCCCAGACAACATTGCTATTATAAATCTTTCTTACTTGCAAAAATTTCATGACAATAAAAGAATTGATCTTAATACACCAATTGACCTTAAACTTTTGCAAGCAAAAAAAATTATTAATAAAAAATATATAAAATTAAAGATATTAGGTGACGGTGAGCTAAAAAACAAAACAACCATCACAGCAAACTTTGCCTCTAAGCAAGCATTAACTAAAATAGAAAAAGCTGGTGGAACTATTAATATACTTAAAAAATATATGAAAAAAATAGTTCAAGCTAAAGAAAAAAAAGACGGTAGTTCTCTGGAAATCCTTAAAAAGTAGCAATCACAATGTCGAATGAAAACTTAAATCAAGGTGCTTTATCAAAAGCTAACGATCTAAAAAGTAGAATTTTTTTTACAATAGGTATTTTAATTGTTTATAGACTAGGTACCTATGTTCCACTAGCTGGTATTGATCCACAAGCATTAACGCAAGTAATGAGCAACAGCCAAAAAGGCCTCCTTGGAATGTTTAATATTTTTTCAGGTGGAGCCGTTACACGTATGGCTATATTTGCCCTGGGAATAATGCCTTACATATCTTCTTCTATCATAATTCAACTTTTAACAGGTGTGTCTGACTATTTTAAAAATTTAAAAGATCAAGGTGAAACAGGAAGAAAAAAAATTACACAATTAACCAGATACGGAACTGTGTTTATAGCTTGCTTGCAAGGGTACGGAGTATCTGTTGGTTTAGAAAACGCAGGATCTTTAGTTCTTGATCCAGGAATGGCATTTAGATTAACAACAACTATTTCATTAGTAGCTGGAACTACCTTTTTAATGTGGCTTGGTGAACAAATTACATTAAGAGGAGTGGGTAACGGAATCTCATTGATAATTTTTTCTGGAATTGTTGCAGAAATACCAAGAGCATTAGCTAACACTTTTGAGCTAGGTAGAACAGGTGCACTTTCAGCAACTTTAATTATAATTATTTTTATATTGGTAATATTTACAGTTCTTTTTATAGTCTTTTTTGAAAGGGCTATGCGAAAAATTTTAATTAATTACCCCAAAAGACAAATGGGAAATAAGGTTTATGGTGGAGAATCTTCCCATCTACCACTAAAAATAAATACTGCGGGGGTTATACCTGCAATATTTGCATCTGCTTTATTATTGTTGCCTGTAACGTTGACTAATTTTGGTTTTTCTAATTCAGATACATTTTTGAATATTTCTTCAATGTTTACGCAAGGTCAACCACTTTACATGTTACTTTATGCTTCCGGAATTATTTTTTTCTGTTTTTTCTACACATCGATAGTTTTCAATCCTAAAGAAACTGCAGAAAATCTAAGAAAATACGGTGGATATATTCCAGGCATTAGACCAGGCGAAAGATCAGCTGAATACATAGAGACTATATTAAATAGACTAACTACTATAGGAGCGATTTATTTAACTTTTGTTTGTTTACTTCCAGAATTTTTAATTTCAAAATATCCAATACCTTTTTATTTAGGAGGCACATCAATATTAATTGTTGTTGTTGTAGCCATGGATACAGTAACACAAGTGCAAACTAGACTAATGAGTTCGCAATACGAATCTTTGATAAAAAAAACTAAATTTGGCAAGTAAATAAGTCTAAGATGAATATTATTATATTTGGTCCTCCTGGAGCGGGTAAAGGAACTCAATCTGAATTTATTGTAAAAAAATTTAATCTTTTTAAACTATCTACTGGTGATTTATTGAGAGAGGAAATAAGTAAAAAAACACCACTTGGATTAAAAATTACTTCAATTGTTAATTCTGGTACACTGGTCTCAGACGAAATTATAAATAATTTAATTGAGAAGATTGTCTCAAATGAAGATTATAAAAAAAGAATTATTTTTGACGGTTATCCCAGAAATTTATCTCAAGCTGAAAACCTAAATAAGCTTCTTATTAAATATGATCAAAAAATTGATATTGTTATAAGGTTAAAAGTTTCTTTAGATGTAGTAAAAAAAAGGATTACTGGTAGAATTATTTGCACTGAATGTGGAAAAACCTATAACAAGTTTTTTAACCCTCCTAAAGACGATAATTTATGCTGTAAAGAGGAATTTTTACAAAAAAGAGATGATGATAACGCTGATGTAGCTATAAAAAGATTTGAAACTTACGAAAAATCTACTGAACCAGTTTTGGAGTTCTATAAAAAAATGAATTTAGTAAAAGATATAAATGGTGAAACGAATATTGACAGTATTTACGATAAAATAAACGATTATTTAAGCATTATTGAGGGTTGACTTTGAAAATTAACGCCATATAAATACATTTTTTAAAACTTATAATCAATAAACTATGGCCCGAATAGCCGGAATTAACATTCCTCCGAATAAAATTGTCAGCATAGGTCTAACTTATATTCACGGAATAGGACTCCACAGTTCTAATCAAATTTGCACTAAACTTAACATCCCTAATAATGTTCGTGTAAACAATTTAACAGAAGAGCAGGTTCTAAAAATTACAGAATATATAAATTCAAATCATAAAGTTGAAGGAGACTTGAGAAGAGAGATTTCTTTAAACATTAAACGATTAGTCGATCTTGTAACTTACAGGGGAACTAGACATAAAAAAAAATTACCTGTTAGAGGACAAAGAACTCATAGTAATGCGCGTACCAGAAAAGGTAAAGCAATAGCAATAGCTGGAAAAAAACTTACTCCGCAAAAATAATAATTAACTTATGAATAAAACAACTGAAGATAAAACAAACCCAAAGAAAGTAAAAACTGAAGCCGTAAAGAAAGAAAAAATTACAGAAAAAGTTTCTACGTTTAAAAAAAAGAAAAAAATTAAAAGAAATATAATATCAGGTATAGCTTATGTTTACTCAACATTTAACAATACAATCATCTCAATAGCAGATGAAAGTGGAAATGTAATTGCTTGGTCTTCTGCTGGAGCAAAAGGTTTTAAAGGATCTAGAAAGTCCACACCGTATGCTGCTCAAGTTGCTGCTGACGATGCCGGAGGAAAAGCTTACGAACAAGGTTTAAGAACATTATCTGTAGAAGTAAAAGGTCCTGGATCTGGAAGAGAAACTGCTTTAAGAGCATTCCAATCAAAAGGATTTAAAATTACATCAATTAAAGACACAACACCTATGCCACATAACGGCACAAGGCCACCAAAAAGAAGGAGAGTATAATGGAAACGTCAGGGAATATTATAGACAGTCATTGGAAAGCATTAATAAAACCAAATAAATTAGACATCACTAGTAGTGAAGATAAATCTTCTGCTACAGTAGTTGCGGAACCTTTAGAAAAAGGCTTTGGACAAACTTTAGGAAATGCCCTTAGAAGAATTCTTCTTTCTTCCGTTCAAGGTGCAGCAGTTACAGCAATACAAATTGACAGTGTATTACATGAATTTTCTTCTATAAAAGGTGTGCGAGAAGATGTTACTGATATTGTTCTAAATGTAAAAAGTTTAGCAATAAAATCTTCTGTGAATGCTCCCAAAAAGATTATACTAGATGTTAAAGGTCCAAAAGAAGTTAAGGCAAAGGATATAACTTTACCTCCAGAAATAGAAATATTAAACCCAGAACAAGTTATTTGTAATTTAGACGAAAAAACTAATTTTCACATGGAGCTTATAGTTAATACTGGAAAAGGCTATGTGCCATCTACAAAAAATAAAGGTGAAGATAGCCCTTTAGGATTGATAGCTATAGATTCATTATTTAGTCCAGTTAAAAAAGTTTCTTATACTGTTGAAAATACAAGAGCTGGTAGTGCTCTTGACTACGACAAACTCTTAATGAAAATAGAAACAAACGGGACTGTAAACGCAGAAGATTCTATAGCCTATGCCGCAAGAATTTTTCAAGATCAGCTATCAATGTTTGTTAATTTTGATGACCCAAAAGAAATTGTTAAAGAAGTTGTGTCTACAGAGCCTGAATTTAACAAAAATCTTTTAAAAAGAGTTGAGGAGTTAGAACTCTCAGTAAGATCTATGAATTGTTTGAAAAATGACAATATAATTTATATTGGAGATCTTGTTCAAAAAACTGAGCCAGAAATGCTACGAACACCTAATTTTGGTAGAAAATCATTAAATGAAATTAAAGAGGTTTTAAATACAATGTCTTTATATCTAGGTATGGAAATTCCAAACTGGCCACCTGATAATATAGCTGAAATGTCAAAAAAATTAGAGGAAAACAATTATTAAAAAATGAGACACGCCTCAGGACATAGAAAATTAAACAGGACAGCAGAGCATAGAAAAGCTTTATTTAAAAATATGCTTAATTCTCTAATCAAGTATGAACAAATAACAACAACTCTGCCAAAGGCAAAAGAATTAAAACCGCTGATTGACAAGGTCATTACCATTGGAAAGAACAATAATTTAAGCAACAAAAAAAGACTTTTTTCAAAACTACAAGATAAGAGCTCAGTTGTTAAAGTTTTTGACATACTTTCAACTAGATATCAGAAGAGACAAGGTGGCTATTCTAGAGTTTTAAAAGCAGGATTTAGATATGGCGACGACTCACCTATGGCCATCATTGAACTTGTAGACAGAAACATAGAAGCTAAAAAAGTTGATAAACCTAAAAAAGTCGAGACAAAAGAAAAAGAAGCCGTTCCAGTTACTACAACTAAATAACTTCCATAAAAAATTTCTTCTATGGTTAAAAAGTTTGAGGTAGAAAAAAGTTTTCATAATACGCGTTTTGATCGTTGGTTTAAAATTAACGTTTTAGATATACCCCAAGGGTTAATTGAAAAAATTATTAGAAAAAATCAAGCTAAAGTTAATGGTAAAAAAACCAAAAGTTCTTATCGAGTAAAAGAAAATGATATTATCGAAATTTTTAATATTGATAAGGTCAAAAAAACTGAAAAGAATTTAATTACCCAGTACGTTCCTTCAACTACTGAAAGAGAAAAATATGATGATTTTATTATAGAGAACAATGAAAATTTTATTGTAATAAATAAACCAGCCGGTATTGCTGTTCAATCAGGAACTAAATCTTTCAAAAATATAGTCGACACCTTAAGAAAAACAAAATATTTTGAAGACTCTAAACCTTACATTGTTCACAGGCTTGATAAAGAAACATCAGGCATTTTAATAGTTGCAAAGACAAGAGAGTACGCACAGTTATTTACATCTTTATTTCGTATAAGAAAAATTCACAAAACTTATTTAGCAGTTGTATACGGCGAAGTTTCTAATGATATTAAAGTTTTAGAAGATGATTTAGTTTTGTACGAAAAAGAAAGAAAGATTGTTCAACATGCAACTTCATATATTAAAGTTTTGAAGTCTCATGCTGAGTACTCACTACTTGAATTAAGACCTATTACAGGTAGAAAACATCAACTTAGAAAACAATTATACAATATAGGTAATTCAGTAATTGGAGACGACAAGTACTACGTAAAAAGAGGTAAAGATTTTATTAAAAGTAAAAACTTAATGTTACACGCTTACGAGATAAAATTTATGATCAATAATGTAAAATATAACTTTACAGCTGATTACAACAAAGAATTTAAAGATTTTATAATAAAAAAAGATCTAAATATTTTTTAAATTTTTAGTAAAAATTTTCTGTAAATTTTTTTCTATATTTATTAATTCTTTTTTACTTTCATTGATCACAGAAGTAATTTTATTATTATCTAGTCCACATGGAATTATTTTCTTATAGTGTTCTAAATTGTTATTTATATTTATAGAACAGCCATGATATGCAATCCACTGCGATACCCTAATTCCGATTGCTGCGATCTTTTTGCCACCAACCCATATTCCTATATTTTCTTTGTCAGCATAGCTCTTGATGCCGTAAATCCTAAGAAATTCAATAATACTTATTTCAATTATTTTAATCAAATTTCTAATATCTTTTTTTTTATTATTTAAGTTTAGAACAAAATAAATTATTTTTTGGCCCGGATTATGAAGAGTTATTTTTCCACCTCTGTTTGTTTCAATAATTTTTATCTTTTTGTCTAATATTTCACTTTTTTTTGACCTTATACCTCCAGTAAAGGTTAACGGATGCTCTAAAATCCACATCAAATCTTTACCTTTTTGCTTTTTAAGTGAATCGACACGGTTTTTTAGAAATTTAAACGATGTTTTATAGGGAATTAATTTTTTACTTATTTTAACTTCTAAATTCATTTAAATTGAATTTTATCATTAGATCAACTAATAGTCTCACAAATAATGATATAGGAATTTTTATGAGTCTTGTAAAATCGATAGGTAACAAAAAAGTCAATTTCGATTTTAATAAAAATTTTATTACAATTTTTAGTGACAAAATCAATAATAGTGATCTTCAGTTTATAAACCAAACGCTGAAAGATCTGCATCCCTCTGATGTAGCAAATTTGATAGAAAATCTACCATATGAAACACGTGTTAAACTAATTGAAATCGAGTCATTTAATATAGCACCTGAAATATTTATCGAATTAAACGAATCTATTCAAGGTGAGGTTTTACAGTTACTTTCAATAGATTCGGTTTCAAATATAATCAAAAGATTAGAGTCCGATGATGCCGTTGCCATTCTAGAAAATCTTGATTTAGATAAAAAAAACCTAATTTTAGAAAAGTTACCACCAAAAGATAGATTTCTTTTAGAAGAAGGCCTTAGTTATCCTGAAGATTCTGCAGCTCGTATTATGCAACGTGAATTCACAGCTATTCCTAGTAACTGGACAGTTGGCCAAACGATTGACTATTTAAGAGAAAGCAAAGACTTACCAAAAGATTTTTTGGAAATATTTATAGTTGATAATGATTTTAAACCTATAGGTATAGTTCCGTCTTCAAGAGTTTTAAGGACTTCTAGAGATTCAAAAATGAACTTGATAATGAGAGAAATGCCAGTCCTTATATCTGTTAATATGGATAAAGAAGAAGTGGGTCATACATTTGAAAATTACAACTTAGTTTCTGCCGGTGTTGTAAACAAGAACAACAAGTTAGTTGGAATGATTACTGCAGATGATGTTGTTACAGTCGTACAAGAAGAAGCGGAAGAAGATGTGTTAAGGTTAGCCGGGGTAGGAGACGAAGAGATTACTGACTCAGTATTTGTAAAAACTAGAAGAAGATTTAATTGGTTGTTAGTAAACCTGGCAACAGCATTGTTAGCTTCATGGGTTATTAGTATTTTTGGAGCAGAGATTGAAAAAGTCGTAGCATTAGCATTCTTAATGCCAATCGTTGCCTCTATGGGCGGTAATGCTGGCATGCAAACTCTTGCAGTTACAATTAGAGCAATTGCAACTAAAGAATTATCCAGCAGTAATATAAATAAAATAATTGGAAAGGAATTTTTCATAGGAGTGTTAAATGGAATAATTTTTGCAATTATTACTGCTGTTATAGTTCAATTATGGTTTAAACAAATTGATCTCTCTATAATTATTGCAGCATCCATGGTTTTAAATATGATTGTCGCAGGTTTATTTGGAATTTTAATACCAGTGACTTTAAAAAGATTAAATATAGACCCCGCGTTAGCGTCTAGTGTTTTTGTTACTACAGTAACCGACGTTATTGGTTTTCTATCTTTCTTAGGAATTGGTTCTTTAGTGTTTCTATAGATTATCAATTAATCTTACCCTGCCAATATAGTAGGCTATAAATATATTAAAACTTGCATTTGTTTTTTTAGGTATTTTGAATGTTTTTAAATTTAAGCATTCCAAATAATCAATTTTTTTTATACCGATTTTTTTTATTTTATTAATTATTTTCGTTTTACAATTATTTAATCTCTTAACTAATATCTTTTTTTTATTAGTTTTTAGTAATTTATAAACTTTTGCTGCAATTTTTATTTGTTTTTTATCAAGTTTTATATTTCTTGAGGAGAGTGCAATTCCACTTTTTTCTCTAATTGTAGGACACATTATTATTTTAGTTTTAATTTTATGTTTATGAATATGAGACCTAATTAGCTCTAGTTGTTGAAAATCTTTTATACCTAGAAACATTGATTTAGGTTTGATAATTTCTAAAAATCTATTAACAACATCAATAACACCACTAAAATGTTTAGGCCTAAACTTTCCACAAAGTTTATGAGCAAATTTATCTAAATATATAGGTGATTTTGTTTTAAATGAATAAATATCTTTTCTATTTGGAATATAAAGATATTTAATTTTTGTTTTTTTTAATAATTTAATATCTTTAATTAAATTTCTTGGATATTTCCTAAAATCTAAAGTAGAGCTAAATTGTTTATGGTTTACGTATATTGAAACTAAAGTATTTGCCGACTTCTTTTTAGCTTTATTTATTAAACTTAAGTGACCTTTGTGTATTGAGCCCATAGTGGGCACAAATGATATGTCTTTTTTTTTAGATATTTCTTTTATTAAACTATTTTTGGTTTTAAATATTTTCATTTGTAAAAGTTGTATTTTAAAAGTAAAAGAAATGTATGTTAAGACAGGCAATAATACCATTAGCTGGTTTAGGTACAAGACTTTTACCTTTATCAAGCATCACGCCAAAAGAACTTTTGCCAATTAACGGAAGGTCTAACTTAGAACATATACTTGATGAGTGCATAGATGCTGGAATTAAGGAGTTTATATTTATCATATCAAAAAAAAAAGAGAGTATTAAAAAATATTTTTTTAATGATCAATTTTATAAATCTATATTAGCCAAAAAAAAAGATAAAAGAATTAAAAAAGTATTTAAGAAATTAAAAAAGTATCAAAAGATGATTAAATTTGTTTATCAAGACAAGCCCAAAGGAACAGGTGATGCAATTTTAAAATGTAAAAACTACATTAAATCTTCACATTTTTTAATGCTTTTTCCAGATGACCTTATTATAAAAAAAAATTGTTCTAAAGAAATGATTTCTCTTCACAATAAAACTAAAAGTTCTATTATTGCCACGAAGATAGTTGAGAGAAGTTCTGTTTCTAGGTGGGGAATGCTCTCTATTAAAAATAAAAAAAAAAACTATTTTAAAATTAAAGATGTTGTTGAAAAACCTAGTATAAAAAATGCGCCGTCTAATTATGCCATTATTGGTAGATATATTTTACCAAAAACAATTATGAAAAAGCTGAAAAAAATAAAACCTGGTCAAGGAGGAGAAGTTCATATTACAGATGCAATTAGGGAGTTAATCCATGAAGGCGAAAATTTTTATGCAAATATATTTAAAGGTAAATATTTAGATTGCGGAACTTTAAGTGGCTATATTAATTCTGGAGTTGAAATATCAAAGGAAAATAAAAAATGAAGTTATGTATGATTGGAACTGGGTATGTTGGACTTGTGAGCGGAACCTGTTTTGCAGATATAGGTCATACCGTTTATTGCGTGGATAAAAACAAAGAAATAATTAATAAATTAAACTCCGGTAAATCTACAATCTACGAACCTGGCTTAAACGAATTAATAAAAGAAAATTACATATCAAAAAGATTATTTTTTACTTCAAATACTTCTGAAGCTTTAGATAAATCTGATATTATTTTTATATGTGTTGGGACACCAAGTAGAAAAAACTCTTCATCTGTTGATTTGCAATATGTTTTCGAGGTTGCTAAAGAGATTGCTAAATTTTCAAAGAAAAAAAAAATTATTATCACCAAATCAACTGTTCCAGTAGGAACAGGTGATAAAATAGAAAAAATTTTAAAAAACAAAAACAAATTTACAGTTATTTCCAATCCTGAATTTTTAAGAGAAGGTGAGGCAATAAGAGATTTTAGATTTCCAGATAGAATAATTATTGGATCTAATGATAAAAAATCATCTAAAATAATGAAAAGTCTATATTTGCCCCTTATCAATAAAGGTGCTAAATTTTTCAGCACGAATAGACGTGGCGCTGAACTAATTAAATATGCATCTAATGCATTTCTCGCTACAAAAATTACTTTTATTAACGAGATTGCTAATTTATGTGAAAAAACTGGAATTAACATAGAAGATATTTCTTTAGGTATGGGCAGTGACGTTAGAATTGGAAGCCGTTTTTTAAGAGCAGGCCCTGCTTACGGAGGATCATGTTTTCCTAAAGATACAAAAGGATTGATCTCAATAGGAGAAAAGGTGAAGATTGATCTTTCTTTAGTTAAATCTGTAGTTAAATCCAACGATAAAAGAAAGAAATTACTTTTAAATAGGGTACATGCAATCCTTGGAAAAAATATTAAAAATAAAAAAATAGCTTTTCTTGGAGTAACATTTAAGCCAAACACAGATGATATGAGAGATTCACCCAGTCTTACAATGATTCCTTATTTAAATAGAAAAGGAGCAAAGATTACGTACTACGATCCTACTGGTATGAAAAAAGAATTTATTAATTTAAATAATTGCAAATTTTATAATCAAATTAATTTAACTTGTAAAAATGCTGATCTTATTATTTTACACACAGAATGGGATGAATTTAAATCTCTTGATTTTAGAAAGATCGTTAAAAATAAAAAATTTATATTGTATGATTTAAGAAATCTTTACAATTTAGATGAAATAAAGAAAAAAAAAATTCGTTACTTCTCAATTGGCAGATAAATTATTAAACAATCTCAAATATAGCATCAACCTCAACAGCCACGCCTAGTGGGAGACTATTTGCACTCACAGCTACTCTTGCATGCATTCCATTATCACCAAATATTAAAGAAATTAATTCTGAAGCACCATTAATAACTTTTGGCTGTTCTGTAAAACTACTTATGGAATTAATATAGCCTGTTAACTTTACGCAAGATTTTATTTTTTTGAGATCATTTTTACAAGCAGATTTTGCATGGGAAATAATACTTAACGCACATCTTTTTGCTGCATTATATCCTTCTTCCGTTGTAAGATTTTCTCCAAGCCTTCCCTTGATCAAAACACCTTTTTCATCAATGGATAGTTGTCCTGAAATAAAAAGTAAATTACCAACTAATTTACTAGCTACATAAGCACCCACAGGTTCCTTAGGTTTAGGTAGTTCTATGTTTAATTCTTTTATTCTTTCCTCAATAGACATTAATTTTTATTTTTTTTTTTTTTTTTTTAGAAGCTTTTTCAAATTCTTTTTTTTGATATTCTTTTGTATCCTTGGCAAATTTTCCCGTTTTGCATACTAGGTCATAAAATTTACATTTAGGTTCATTGGCATAAACGGAACTATTAAAACTTAACGATAGACACGTTACTAATAAAATAATTTTTTTCATTTTTTTTCCTTTCTATTTTTTATTATTTTTATCATATTTTTTTCTTTTTTCTATAAGAATTAATGCTTCATGCATAGAAATTTCAATTGGGTTTGTTTTTTCTGGTATTGTTGCATTTAAAGATTTGTACTTTATGTATGGACCAAATTGACCTTTCATAACTCTAACTGATTTTTTATCATCAGGGTGTTCCCCTAAATCCTTTATCACTGATGATGACCTTCTGTTAAGCTTTGCATCAGTAATTAAAGCAATTGCTTCATTTATTTCGATAGAAAATATTTCTTCAACATTTTTAATTCTAGCCGATTTATTCTCACATTTTAAATAAGGTCCAAATTTTCCTGAACAAAGAATTATATCTTTTCCAGAATCTGGATTTTGACCCAACACTTTAGGTAGCGAACATAAAAACTTAGCTTGATTTAAATCTATATTATCTACCTCTATACCCTTGGGTATAGAAACATTCTTTAAATTATTTTCTAATTTTTTTGTTTTTATTTTTTTTTCTTTTTCAATAGGAAATCTTTCTACAATATCTAGTTCACTTTCATACTGTAGATAAGGACCATATCTCCCACTTTTCAAATAGATATCTTTACCAAACTCATTGCTTCCAATTAGCTTTGGTTCTGATGAATTGAATTGTGAAGCGGCTTTTGTTTTTGATAAAGGTCTGGTAAATTTACATTTTGGATAATTTGAACATCCAATAAAAGCACCTCCTTTAAAACTATTTTTTAAACTTAACAAACCTGTGTTACACAATTTACAATTACGATCTATCGTGTCTTGATCGTTTCTTTCAAAGATTAAACTTCCAAGACTATCATTTAATAAATCTAGGACCTCACGTGTTTTTTTCTCTTTAACAGCATTTATATTTATAAAAAAATCTTTCCAAAAGTCATCTAAAACTTTAACCCATTTAATTTTTCCACTTGTGATCTCATCTAATTGGTTTTCTAGTTCTGCTGTAAAATTATAATCTACATATTTAGTAAACAGCTTTTCTAAAAAAGCAGATATTAATTTACCTCTATCTGTCGGATAAAACCTTTTGTTAACCATCTCTACGTAACCTCTTGTTGACAATACTGAAATAATACTAGCGTAAGTCGATGGTCTACCAATGCCAAGTTCTTCCATTTTTTTTACTAAACTTGCCTCAGAATACCTAGGCGATGGTTCAGTATAATGTTGTTCGTCAATAAGTTTTAAAATTTTAACATTGTCACCCACGGTGCATTTCGGTAAAATATTTTTAACATTCTCATCATTTTCTTGAATCTTATAAACTTTTAAGAATCCATCAAACTTAAGAATAGCTCCATTTGCTTTAAAATTAATAGTTTTATCTTCAGATGAAATAAGAATAGTATTTCTGTTGAATTCTGCTGGGCTCATTTGTGAAGATAGAGCTCTATTCCAGATTAATTCATAAAGTTTAAGTTGATCGGAATTAATATATTTTTTTAAATTATTTGGATTTCTTTTTATCTCCGTAGGTCTAATTGCTTCGTGTGCTTCTTGTGCATTTTTTGCCTTTTTACCTTCATATGTGTTTGGGCTATGGGGCAAGTATTCTTTACCAAAATTTTTTGTAATTAAATTACGAAATTTATTAATTGCTTCTTTAGAAATTTGAGTCCCGTCTGTTCTCATATAAGTGATTAGACCAGTAGTTTCCCCCTCTATTTCTACGCCCTGATAAAGTTTTTGTGCAATTTGCATAGTTCTAGAAACACTAAACCCGAAATTACTAGAAGCAGTTTGTTGTAATGTAGATGTAGTAAATGGCGCAAGAGGATTTCTTTTATATACCGTTGCATTTATATCTTTAATTTTAAAATTTGAATTATTTATTATGTTTACTGCATTTTCTATATCAGTCTTATCCTTAAATGAAAATTTTTCAATTTTTTCTCCCTTAAAAAGAGTCAATTTAGAAAAAATATTTTTATTATTCACACTTGTAAAATTTGAAGCTAAAGTCCAAAATTCCTCGGGTTTGAATAGTTCAATTTGATGTTCTCTTTCAGTAATTAATTTTAAAGCTACAGATTGAACTCTTCCCGCAGACTTTGATCCTGGAAGTTTAGTCCACAAAATAGGAGAAATATTAAAACCAACAAGGTAATCTAAAGCTCTCCTCGCAAGATAAGCTTCAACTAACGGAATTTCTATTTGCCTAGGATTTGCAATCCCTTTAAGAATCGCATCTTTAGTAATTTCATTAAAAACGACACGCTCTAAAATTTGGCCTTTAAGTATTTTTTTTTCAATCAAATACTCTTTAAGGTGCCAGGCAATTGCCTCTCCTTCACGATCAGGGTCAGTAGCTAATATAATTTTATCAGAATCTTTAGCTGCATTAGAAATTTCTTTTAAGTATTTTCTTGAAAAAGAGTCTACTTCCCACAACATTTCAAATTTATTATCAGGGTCAACAGAACCATTTTTTGAAGGTAAATCTCTTATATGCCCGTAACTTGCCAAAACTAAATAATCTTTTCCAAGATATTTGTTTATTGTTTTTGCTTTCGCAGGACTTTCTACAATAACTAGATTCATTTAAACATTCATTCTCAAATCTTAGTACATTTATCAAATACTACTAATTCTTTATTAAAAAAGCTTATTAGAAATTAGTTTTATTTTCTGTCTTATTTTTAATACGCGATATGTTTTCTCTGTGAGTGTAAAAAATGATAATGAAAATTATAAAAAAAAATAAACTCATATTAAAGTCATTTAAAGTAATGGAGTACAGTAAAACAATCATTGATGAGATAAGTGAAGATAAAGAAGAGTATTTTGTAATATATAAAATTACTGCCCAGCTTGTTATAAAAATAAGTCCTAGATAGATTGAAAAAGCAAAAAGAATGCCCAGGTAAACTGCAATTCCTTTCCCACCACTAAATTTTAACCAAATCGGAAAAATATGTCCTAGAAAACAAAAAAGAGCTGAAAGATAAACGTAATCTGAAAAAAAACTTAGTGTTATTAAAACAGAAGCATATGCTTTTAGTCCATCTAACAGAAGTGTCGCTATTCCTAAGGATTTTTTACCTGTCCTAAAAACATTGGTTGCGCCGATATTGCCCGAACCAATTTCTCTAATATCTTTTTTTAGAAAAATTTTTGTTAGGACTAGGCCAAAAGGTATTGAACCTAATGCATATGAATAGATTGATATGTATATTATTTCTATAATCACTAAGATTTAAAAGCTAGCTCTCCATTTAAAAAAGTCATAAGAACTTTTCCTTGAACTTTTCTTTCTTCTACAGCAGTATTTTTAGACTTAGATTTAAGCAAGTCAGCTTTTACAACCCATGGTGCGTCAAGATCAAAAATACACATGTCTGCATCAGATCCTATTTTTAACGTACCTTTGTTAATTTTTAATATTTTAGCTGGATTGACTGTTAATGTTTCAATTATCTTTTTCAAAGGAAGCGATTCATTATGATACATTTCAAGAGCTAGTGGCAACAATGTTTCTATACCAATAGCACCAGTAGCTGCCTGAGCAAACGGAAGTCTCTTTCCTTCTTCATCTTCTGGTGTGTGGTCTGAGACTATAACATCAATTAACCCAGATTTTATTCCTTCAACTAAGGCGAGTCTGTCATCTTCAAGTCTTAAAGGAGGAGAGACTTTCAAGAAAGTTTTAAAATCTCCAATGTCATTTTCGTTCAAAGAGAGATTGTTTATAGAAACCCCAACAGAAAAATTTAATCCATTTTCCTTATTTCTTTTAATTACTTCTAAAGATTCTTTCGATGAGATTTGATTTATGTGATATCTACAAGGAAATTCATTCAATAAAGAAAGATCTCTTTCTATAATTATTTTTTCAGCTATATAAGATATTCCTTGTAAACCAAGCCGGGTTGAAACTTCCCCTTCATTTATGCAACCATTTTTTGACAACTCATAGTCCTCTGCGTGTTGCATAATTAATACTCCAATATCTGAGGCGTAGTCCATTATTTTAGACATTGTTTCTGTGCTTTGAACTGCTTTAACAACATCTGTAAATCCAATTATACCATTAGCAGAAAGTAAACCAAATTCTGTCATTTGTTTTCCTTCTATTTCTCTCGTTAGCGTTGCCGAAGGGTACAAATTTACGGATGCTTTATCTCTTCCTCTTCTAATTATAAAGTCAACCATCGAGACATTGTCAATGAGAGGTTTAGTGTTAGGCATTGTAACTATAGAAGTAACACCACCTGCCAAAGCCGCATGACTTAGTGTTCTAAAATTTTCTTTGTATTCGTAACCCGGCTCACCAACAAACGCTTTCATATCAACAATACCAGGTATTAATATATTATTTTTAAGATCAATTATTTCAGCCGATGACGAAACATCAGTTTTTTTTACGTCTTTACCAATTGCTTTTATTTTACCGTTTTCATCAACAATAACAGAACCATTCTCATCCATTTTTTGCGACGGATCTATAATTCTTACATTAGTTAAAATTTTTTCAGTCATTTATTTTTTACAATACATTTTCAAACATGCCATTCTTACCGCAACTCCTAACTCTACTTGCTCTTTAACGAGACTTACATTTATGTCATCTGCAAGTTTCGTGTCTATTTCAACACCTCTGTTCATAGGACCTGGGTGCATTATCAATGCATCTCTATTTGTAAATTTTAATTTTTCCGGTGTTAGGCCATAAAATTCATAATACTCTCTTTTTGACGGTAGAAAGGATCCTTGCATTCGTTCATTTTGAAGCCTTAACATCATTACAATATCGCATCCATCTAATCCTTTTTTCATGTCAGTAAAACTTTTAACACCGAGTCTTTCAATTGATTTTGGCATTAATGTTTTTGGTGCAACAACGTTTACTTCAGCTCCTAGCATATTCATTAAATAAATATTAGACCTTGCAACACGAGAATGAAGTATATCACCGCAAATTGCAATTTTTAGACCTTCAATTTTACCTTTTCTATTAATTATTGTAAGAGCGTCCAATAACGCCTGAGTAGGGTGTTCCCTCCATCCATCACCAGCATTAATAACTGTGCAATTAACTTTTTGAGAAAGTAAATTTGGTGCTCCAGAATCCTGATGCCGTATTACGATTATATCTGGGTGCATGGCATTTAAAGTCATTGCTGTATCCATTAACGTTTCACCTTTTTTAAGAGCGGAGTTTGCTACATTCATAGTCATTACATCTGCTCCTAATCTTTTACCCGCTAAATCAAAAGAACTTTGTGTTCTTGTTGATGGTTCGAAAAATAAATTAATTTGAGTTTTACCTCTAAGAATATCTGATTTTTTAGACGTACTTCTATTTAGTTCAATGAAAGTTTTTGCTTCTTCAAGAATATCCTTTGCCTCTTGAACGGATAAATTTTGAATACCTAAAAGATGTTTTGGTTGGTCTTTAATAGCTAACGTATTTTTTTTAACTGCCATTAAAATCAACTCTATAGGCCTTTTGTATTATGATATCAAGTAATTTTTCTATTTAAAAAGTCCAAGGCACCCTGAAGAATAAAAGCTGCAGAATTTTCATCAAGTTTACTTATTTTTTTGCTCGTATTAACGTTTAAATCATTAGATAAATTAAAAGCACCTCGACTAGATAGCCTTTCATCCCACATAGTGATTGGTATTGAAATATTTTTTGATAAGTTTATAGCTAGATCCTTGGCTGATTGAGAAGATTGACTTGGAGATCCATCCATATTTATTGGGTTACCGATGACAACACCTCTTATGTCATTATCAGAAATGATTTTACTTATTTGGGTAAAGAGGTCCGAAAAGTTATTTTTAATTATTGTAGTGTAGGGTGTCGCGATAATTTTATTTTCATCACTTATAGCTATACCTATTCGTTTCTTACCAGGGTCAATCCCTAATAATCTTGATTTTTTATCAATTTTTTTTTCAAATTCTTCAATATCCAGCATGATTATGTTATAAGTTGTGATATTAATTTCCTAAAATTAACATAGATTACAAATGTCCATAGATAAAGACAAAATTAAACATACAGCTAAACTTGCTAGAATATCTATAGATAAAAATAAAATAGAGAGTTTATCTAAAGATTTATCCAATATATTTAATTTTATTGAAAAATTGAGCAAAATTAACACGGACAAAGTTAATCCCTTAACATCAATTCTAGACCACAGTTTAAGAACCAGAGAAGACAAAGTTACAGACGGAGGAATTAGAGATAAAATTTTAGAAAACTCACCAAATAAAAATGAAGAATTTTTTATCGTTCCTAAAGTAATAGAATAGATGTCAGAAATAACCAAAAAAAGTTTAACAGAAACAGTAGATTTAATTAAAAAAAAAGAAATTAAATCTGAAGAAGTAACTAACGCTTACATTAACAATGTTAAAAAAGGAAAAAAACTTAATTCATTTATTACAGAATCTTTTGACAACGCTCTATCAAAGTCAAAAATTTTTGATGCAAAACCCAACTACGAAACATTGCTACCTGGCGTACCTTTAGCTGTAAAAGATTTATTTTGTACAAATGGTGTTAGAACTACAGCAGGAAGTAAAATGCTAGAAAACTTCATTCCTGCTTACGAATCCACAATAACAACTAAACTGTGGTCAGAAGGAGCTTTTCTTTTAGGTAAATTGAATTGCGATGAATACGCAATGGGTTCTTCAAATGAAACAAGTTTTTTTGGAAACGTTATAAATCCTGTTAAAGAGAATACAGTGCCTGGTGGCTCTTCCGGCGGGTCTGCAAGTGCATTAGCTGCTGATCTTACCCCAGCTACAATTGGAACTGATACCGGTGGGTCTATTAGACAGCCAGCTTCATTTACAGGTACCGTCGGTTTAAAACCAACCTACGGTTTATGCTCAAGATGGGGCATTGTCGCCTTTGCCTCTTCTTTGGATCAAGCAGGCCCAATGACAAAAACTGTTTCAGATTGTGCTTTGATGCTTGAGGCAATGTCAGGATTTGATCCAAAGGACTCAACTTCAATAGATAGAAAAAAAGAAAATTATTCAAAAAAATTAACAAAAAATATTAAAGGTTTAAAAATTGGTATTCCAAAAGAATATAGAGTTGAAGGAATGCCAAATGAAATTGAAGAACTTTGGGAAAAAGGTAAAAAAATACTCAAAGAAGAAGGGGCAGAAATAATTGATATTTCATTACCACATACTGAATATGCACTACCAACTTACTATATAGTTGCTCCAGCAGAAGCTTCCTCAAATTTAGCAAGATATGATGGAGTTAAATATGGTTTTAGATCATCTAAAGGTTCTAATCTTATAGAAATGTATGAAAACACTAGATCCGAAGGTTTTGGTGATGAAGTTAAAAGAAGAATTTTAATTGGAACTTATGTTTTATCTTCTGGTTATTATGATGCTTATTATATTAAAGCACAAAAAGTAAGACAGTTGATAAAAAGAGATTTTGATAACGTATTTACCAAAGTTGATGCGATATTAACTCCGTCTACTCCAAGTGCAGCTTTTAAAATAGGTGAAAAAAAAGACGACCCTATATCAATGTATTTAAATGATATTTTTACAGTTCCTGCAAATTTAGCGGGAATACCTGCGGTATCAGTTCCTGTGGGTCATGATAAAAATAATTTACCATTAGGCCTGCAATTAATCGGAAAACCTCTTGGAGAACAAACTTTATTAAATTTAGCTTTTTCTATGGAAAGCAAAAGCAATTTTAAACAAGATATTATAAAATGGTGGGAAAAATAATTAATGAGCGAAGATAAGTCAAAATTTTTAATCAATGGGTCACAAGGAAAATGGGAAGTAGTTATTGGCTTAGAAGTTCATGCTCAAGTGTCTTCTAAATCAAAATTATTTTCAGGATCATCAACTACGTTTGGAGCTGATCCAAACACACAAGTAAGTTTGGTAGACTCTGCATTTCCTGGAATGTTACCTGTGATTAATAAATTTTGCGTCGAACAGGCGGTAAAAACAGGACTTGGTATCAACGCCCAAATTAATTCTTATTCTGTTTTTGATAGAAAAAATTATTTTTATGCTGATTTACCTCAAGGTTATCAAATATCCCAATTTAAAAACCCAATTGTTGGTGAAGGAGAAATAACATTAGACTTAAAGTTTGGAACAAAAAAAGTTGGCATCGAAAGACTACACTTAGAACAAGATGCAGGAAAAAGTATTCACGATCTTGATCTGAGCAATACTTTTGTAGATCTTAATAGATCAGGTATTGCTTTAATGGAAATTGTTAGTAAACCAGATTTAAGATCACCAGATGAAGTTAATGCTTATGTAAAAAAACTAAGATCAATTATGAGGTATCTTGGAACATGTGACGGAAATATGCAAGAAGGATCATTAAGAGCTGATGTAAATGTTTCAGTAAGAAAAGAAGGAGATAAAAAATTAGGAACAAGATGTGAAATAAAAAATGTTAATTCTATTAAGTTTATGCAAATGGCTATTGAATATGAGGCTAAAAGACAAGTGGAACTCATAGAGTCAGGTGAGTCTATTGTTCAAGAAACAAGATTATTTGATACTAAAAAAAATGAAACTAGATCTATGAGATCTAAAGAAGACGCTCATGACTATAGATATTTTCCAGACCCAGACTTACTACCTTTAAACTTAGACAAAGGTTTAATTGAAAAAATTAAAAAAAACTTACCAGAACTACCAGACCAGAAAAAAGAACGTTTCATAAAAGATTATTCTCTAACTTCTTACGAAGCCAATGTTTTAGTTTCGGAGAAAGAAGTTGCAGCTTTTTTTGAAGAGGTAATTAAAACTGCCGATAAAAAACTATCAACTAATTGGATAATTGGGGATTTATTTGCTTCACTGAATGAAAAAAATATATCTATATTAGAATCACCAATTAAAGCTAAGGAAATGGCCAGCCTTATAAACTCTATTTCATCAGGTTTAATTTCTGGTAGAGCGGCAAAAGAAGTTTTTGAAGTTATGAAAGATACTGGCGGTGATCCCATTAAAATAATAGAAAAAAAAGGTTTAAAGCAAAAAAGTGATCCTAAAGAGCTGGAAGCTTTAATTGATAAAATTTTAGAAGAAAATCAAGACAATGTATCTCAATATAAATCAGGTAAAGACAAGTTGTTCGCTTTTTTTGTTGGTCAAGTAATGAAAGTTTCAGGTGGAACTGCAAATCCTCAGTTAGTTAACGATATACTTAAGAAGAAACTTAAATAACTTAAATAGTAAATATATTTTTGTCTTATTCGCTCATAACAAACTATCTTTAATTTAGTTATAATTAAAAATGTCTGACAAAAAATATATTAAAACTTTTAAGTTACTACTCCCTTATTTGTGGCCAAAAGAACGTAAGGACCTTAAGACCAGAGTTGTCTTTGCTATCATTGCCTTGGTTTTTGCTAAAGTAGCAAGTTTAGGCACACCTTTAGTATTAGGTAAGGCCGTAAATTCTTTATCAGAGCTAAGTTCTGGTATTAATTTACTTATGTTAGCTCCTGTTGCTTTGATTGTTGCTTATGGACTGGCACGAGTTATTTCTTTCACTTTTGTTGCCGTTAGAGATGCCTTGTTTTCAAAAGTTTCTCAACATTCAATCAGACAGATATCGTTAAATATGTTTGAACATTTACACAATCTTTCTTTACAGTTTCACTTAAATAGGCAAACTGGAGCTCTAGCAAAATATATTGATAGAGGCACCAAGGGGATAGATTTTCTTTTAAGATATGTCTTATTCAATGTTGTGCCCACTTTCTTTGAAATATTTTTAGTTGCAGGTATTTTATTTTATTTGTACGGGCCCTGGTACGCCATTGTTACGCTTATTACTATTAGTCTTTACTGTTATTTAACTTTTCTAATAACAGAATGGAGAAATGAATTTAGAAAAAGAATGAATAAAGCTGACAATGAAGTGAGCACTAAGATGATTGATAGTTTATTAAATTTTGAAACAGTTAAGTATTTTAATAATGAATTTTTTGAATCTAATAGACTTGATAAATCTTTAAAAGATTATGAATTAGCAGCCAATCAAAGTAGACACTCTTTATCATTATTAAATATTGCTCAAACTTTTATTATAATGTTAGGTATTACCATTATGTTAGTTATGTCAGCATTCGGGATTAAAAATGGAGATATTAATATAGGTGGATTTGTTGTTATAAATGCTTATATGCTTCAATTGTACCAGCCACTAAATTTTTTAGGGTCTGTTTACCGAGAGATAAGACAAGCACTAACTGACATGGAAAATATGTTTAGTTTACTAGAGGTGTCCCCAACATCAAAAAGCAATTTGGAAGATATGTCCGAAAGCAATTTAGCAGAAATCAGATTTGAAAATGTTAGTTTTGATTACGATGTAAGACGGACTATTATAAATAATATTTCTTTTAAAGTTCCTAACGGTAAAAAAGTCGCTATCGTAGGACCAACAGGTGCAGGTAAGTCAACAATAAGTAGATTATTATTTAAGTTTTACAGTACAAAAAATGGAAATATTTATATTAACGAAACAAATATAGATAAAATATCACAAGAATCTTTAAGGAAAATTATTGGTGTAGTGCCTCAGGACACAGTTTTATTTAACGAAACAATCTATTATAATATTGCCTATGGTAACACAGCGTCTACCAAAGAAGAGGTTGTTAATGCTGCAAAAAATGCTGATATTCATAATTTTATTTTAACTCTACCTGATGGTTACGAAACTATAGTTGGTGAAAGAGGATTGAAGTTATCTGGTGGAGAAAAACAAAGAGTAGCTATAGCAAGAACAATATTAAAAAACCCCAAGATTTTTTTTTTTGATGAAGCAACATCTGCACTGGACACAAGTACAGAAAAAGAGATTCAAAAAAATTTAGAAAAAATATCTAAAGATAAGACAACCCTAGTAATTGCACATCGTTTATCTACAGCATCAAATGCAGATAATATTATAGTTCTTGATAAAGGTGTTATTATTGAAGAAGGTA
>Ga0209502_10000437_pt1 | contig 45511 bp, 65 predicted proteins | sample ArcticOcean_MG_C_10_FD_187442 | JGI IMG/M metagenome (GOLD analysis project Ga0209502, IMG submission 187442) | Marine microbial communities from western Arctic Ocean - ArcticOcean_MG_CB11_90 (SPAdes) (version 2) | ecosystem: Environmental > Aquatic > Marine > Oceanic | place: Arctic Ocean... | reverse complement strand
TATTATGAAAAATCTTTAAAGATCTATTAACATTTATTTTTTTGTGTTTGTCCCCAAATGACAAACCTAAGTGACCTACCTCTACGAGAAAATCAACTTAAAACCATGTCTATCGAAGAACAGTATAACCGTGCAAAGGACAACCTCAATGGACGTCTCTTTGCGCCATACCAACGTGAAGGGGTGCTTTGGATGCTTACAATGGAAGGACAGAAGTCGGGACCCAAAGGAGGCTTCCTCTGTGATGAAATGGGTCTTGGCAAATCCATCCAGTTAATTGCTACTATGCTTGGAAACCCAAAGCCCCGTACCCTCATCATCGTTCCCAAATCTATTATCACCCAATGGGCGGAAGAAATCAACCGATTTGCTCCCAATTTGACGATCAATGTTTTTGACGGTCCAGAACGAAAAATGAAAGAGGCTGATGTGACACTCGCGCCATACACACTACTGACGACGAAGGGTGCTGGAGCAGATGCCAAGACTCCACTTCATATGGTCCAATGGGACCGTGTAATCTTGGATGAAGCCCATGAGATTCGGAACAAGAAGTCCAAGTTGTTCAAGAGTGTGTGTCGCATCCAGACCCAAATCAAGTGGATTGTAACTGGTACACCAGTTTTCAATTCCATAGAGGATTTCGTGTCTCTTTGTACATTCCTGGGTCTCTCGAAGGTGGTTGTACAGGGGATGACCAACAAGATCAAGGATATCTACATCCTTCGACGCACCAAGGAAGATCTGTCGCAGATCAGTGAGCGGCTTCGTCTGCCCCCATGCTACTTCGAGAATGTAGAGTTGGAGATGTACCCGGATGAGAAGCAGTTGTATGAACTCATGTTCCTTGAGGCACAGGAAACGATTCGTGATGCTTTTAGAGACGCCCAAAGTCTCAATGCCAAGAATATGGTCATCCTGGAGTGCCTCCTTCGAGCCCGACAGTGTATGATACATCCACCTCTATACTTGGATGGTGTTGCGAAGAAGACTGGGACACAAGCGGAGAAATGGGTTGGTCGCTCTAACAAGATGGAGACCCTTTTTGAGATGGTCAAGTCCCATCCCAGTGAGAAGACCCTCATTTTTTGTCAATTCCGAGGGGAGATGAATCACATCCAGAAGAATATGGAAAGACCTGTTTTTAGGATCGATGGGTCAGTCCACAAGGAGGAGCGGGTCGGTCAGATTGAGGGGTTCAAGAAGGCTGCCCCGGGTGCTGTCTTCATTATCCAAATCAAAGCTGGAGGACAGGGTCTCAACCTCCAAGAAGCAACTCGCGTATACATTACAGCACCGTCATGGAACCCAGCCACCGAACTCCAGGCGATTGGTCGGAGTCATAGGACGGGTCAGACCAAACCAGTCTATGTCAAAAAACTAATTTACAAAGAGTGTGCGCGTTTTGTGAGTGTGGAAGAAGAAATGATGGCACTCCAGGGTCATAAATCCATCGTGTGTTCCAAAGTACTCAATGATGAACGAATCGAGAGACAAATCCCGGTGAACAGGACATCGGCAAAGATTTCAATTCTGGACATCAAAAAAATTTTCAAAGCATAAGATAAATGGCTATTGGTACTCGCGCTGAAGTTTTCCACAGCACCGCGGAAAAAACATCCGGTGGTCTCACGAAGAAGGATTTGATGATGGGTAAGGATGGACGCATCAAGAGTAAGGCGGCGCATGATGCTGCGCTCAGGAGGATGAAGAAGGAGGGTAAGAAGGCTATGGTGAAAGTTTTCAAGCCAAAGAAGACGGGTTTCAAGCTCCAACCTAAAGCTGGCACGAGTGAATACGAAAAGAAGATTGCTAAGATGCAGTAAAATTTTGTATACATATTGTAAGAATGTCTCTCAAACGCTGGGAAGATGCTGTGAAAATTGCTAAAATTAGACAGGGATTAGACCCCAAGGAATTTACGAGGATACAGGGTAAATTACTCAAGGAGGCTCAGACAATATATAGAATTTTAATGATGAATAAAAATATTGGCAAAAAGTAATAATGGCTTCCAATAACCAGGGGCAAGTGCCTAATAATCTCACACGGAAGAACAATGCGTCGAATAAGAAAAACAACGTGAACAACAACGCCAGAAACGGTAACTCCGCCATGGCGAGAGCCCGCGGTAAATCTCTCGCTGAAATGGCTCAGTCTCAGGGCTACGCTATGGCGCAAACAGCGCACGAACAGGCGTTGGCTATGGTGCAACAGGCACAGTCACAGGCTCTCGAGAAGGCGAAGCAGGTTGCCATCGCGAGGGGTCTCCAGTTCAACGCGAATGTTCCCACAAATTATTTGGATACACAAGGTCGACGTATCATGCAGGGTGCGAACGGTGGGACATACGTGAACACATCGAGTGGTCGCAACTACAAACCAACACCTGCGTTCTTGAACCAGATGGGAACCAATGTGGTGTCTCAGGTCGGAAACCAACCCCCTAATATGACCCCCCAATAATAAAAATATAGCCAGTATGTATAAATAACAACAATGGCTGCTATGTTTGCTAAAATGGCTTTAAAGGGTGCGGCGAAGGCTGCCGCTGCGGAGGCGAAGGGTATGGCTAAGAACATCGCGAGAAATGCTGTGAATCAGGCAAAGGGTGCTGCTAAAGCCCGGATAAACCAGGCTGCTAAGAATGCGATCTCCTTCGGAACCGCGAAGCTGAACCAGGCTCAGGCTAGGGTTGCGAACAAGATGGGTGCGATGGCTGTAGGTGTACAAGGTGGTGCTCCCGTCATGGTTGGACCCCGTGGAGGAAACTTCAGGTTAAACCGTATAGGTCAGCGTATGCCTATGTTGCCCATGGCTTAAACAATAAATTGGAATCCTTTAAGATTTTGAGGCTCGTGTACGACGAGTTGATATAATTTCCATGTACAACCAAACATCCTATTCAAGAAATAAACGCTGTTGAGTTCAACGATAGCGTGCCCAGAATTCCTTGCGTAGAGACCGTTTGATACAAAATCCTTGATTGGATTCTTATCAGAATCATACACTGAAGCCTTGATGGTATCTTCCATACCCGTGTCCACTTTTACTCGAAACTTTGGTTCGCGGTCACTCGACATTTTGAGATTTGAATTAAACATTGGTAAGAGTTCATCTTTTGTCATGGGTTTACCGAAAATTTCGACACTCTGGTCTACGACGGAATCGATTATCGTATCTTCAATCTTACGTAGAGATTCATAAAACCCCTTCATGTAACTATCCTCTTCATCGAATCCCTTCACTGCGAAATCAATATTATACTTGGTGGGACCCACCTCGGGTGTGAATCCAGAAACACCGAATGGCATGTACATACGGGGAAACTGTAGACGAAACGGTGTTCCTTGTTTGGTCGTGATGACAATTTTACGGTTGTTGTATTGGTTGATTTGAAGGTTATCCATGTCTTTCTACCTTATAATTAGGTCTAAACTTTAAGCAGAACACGCCACACAATCTGGTTCCAAACTAAACTGAATTGGTCTTGATTTGGCTTTGGATCTGAGGTAGTACATACCGGTCTTGAGACCAGATTTCCATGCGTACATGTGCATCGAGGAGAGCTTGGACATCGTGGGACTCTCTATGAAAAGGTTCATGGATTGGGACTGATCGATGAATCGTCCGCGGTCAGCCGCCATATCGATGATACACTTCTGACTGATTTCCCATACAGTTTTATAAAGTTTTTTGATATCTTCTGGGATATCGACAATAGTTTGGATAGACCCACCAGCCTTTACCATGAGATCCTTCATCTCTTTGGACCAGAGTCCAACTCGCTTGAGATCATCGACGAGGTGCTTATTGACTACAACAAATTCGCCAGCAAGTGTGCGTCTCAGGTAAATGTTGGTCGTGTACGGTTCGAAACACTCGTTGTTACCCAAAATTTGGGCAGTGGAGGCTGTGGGCATGGGAGCCATGAGAAGACTGTTCCTAAGACCCTTCGTCTTCACGCGTTCACGCATAGCATCCCAATCGTAGCGACCACTGAACTTGGTCTCACCCTCCCACATATCGGGTTGGAGGATACCTTGGGATGTTGGGGATCCCTCAAAACTCTCATAGGACCCATCCACTTCAGCCAATTCTGAAGATGCCTCGAGCGCCGCGTGGTACATAGTCTCGAAGATGTGTGCGTTCATGAGACGAGACTCTTCGCAATCGAAGGGGAGACCGCAGAGAATGAATACATCCGCGAGACCTTGGACACCCATACCGATAGGGCGATGCTTCATGTTGGAATGCCTCGCAGTGTCCACGGGGTAGAAGTTTCGATCAATGACACGATTGAGATTCTTCGTGACTGTCTTGGTTACCTCATGGAGCTTCTCGTAATCGAACGTCTTCGTCTCCTTGTTCACATACTTGGGGAGTGCGATGGAGGCGAGGTTGCAGACGGAAGTCTCATCCTTATTCGTGTACTCTATAATCTCAGTACACAAATTAGAACTCTTGATCACACCCAAATTCTTTTGGTTACTCTTGGCGTTACAGGCATCCTTGTAGAGCATATAAGGGGTACCAGTCTCTGTTTGAGACTTCAGAATTGCTTTCCACACATCAGCCGCTGGAACGGTCGCACTGGCGAGACCCTCTTCTTCGTACCTGGTGTACAGTTCGTCAAACTCCTTACCATATACATCAGAGAGACCCTTTGCAGTATCGGGACAGAAGAGGGACCAGTTACCACCATCTTCAACCCTCTTCATGAAGAGATCAGGGATCCACATGGCTGAGAAGAGATCACGGCAACGTGCCTCTTCATCACCTTGATTGAGACGAATTTCCAGGAAGTCCATGATGTCCGCGTGCCATGGTTCCATATACACTGCGATCGAACCCTTGCGACGACCAGCCTGGTTCACGTATCGTGCTGTGGCGTTGAACACTCGAAGCATTGGGATGATACCGTCTGATTGACCATTGGTTCCTCGAATACGAGACTTATTCGCTCGGATATCATGGATATGCATCCCGATACCTCCAGCCCATTTACTAATTTGTGCACATTCCGTGAGGGTTCCGTAGATTCCGTTTATGGAGTCTTCTTTGGCGGCGATCAAGAAGCATGAAGACATCTGTGGTCTGTGTGTACCAGCATTGAAGAGGGTGGGTGTTGCATGGATAAAAAACCCTTGGGACATCTTATCGTACGTTTCCAGAACAGCGGGGATATCCTTCCCATGAATACCGATGGAGACACGCATGAACATGTATTGAGGTGTTTCGATCAATTTCCCATCGACACGCTGGAGATACCCTTTTTCGAGGGTCTTGAGACCAAAATACCCAAAGTCGAAGTCCCTATCATTTTTGATTTCATCCTTCACCTGTTGAGCGACTTCGACGACTTCATCTGTGACGACATCAGCCTTCTGAAGTTTCTTCATGGCGAGATGGAAATTGTTGGGACACACTTTTTGAATGTTACTCGCGATAATACGAGTGGCGAGAACTTCATAATCTGGTTCGGAAGTGATCATACCGACACAGATTTCAGCGGAGAGGGTATCGATTTCTTGGGTGGTGATGTTATCGTACATAGACGAGAAGACTTGCTGCGCAACTTTAGAGGAGTCGCATTTTTCAGAAAGCCCATATGTTAAATTCTTGATCCTATTGGTGACATTGTCAAATTTCATATCCTCAATACGACCTGAGCGTTTAATGACCCTCATATATACATGAAGTTCCAGTTTTATTTTTAACTTACTTCTTACAGCTCAAATCCGAACTACGGACGGTGGCAGTTCCGAGTGTTTCCATTCTACGGTCGGGTTGGAGAAGATACGTGTTTACGTAGAAGGGTCCTTCCTCACCAGCCTTGGCTACTGGAGCATACGAGCCGATGAAGCAGGATGGTGCGTCGCATGGTATCATGTCGATCGTGTCGGGACCTTTGCTGTACGCTTTATCAAACTCAGCGTACTTCGTCATTTACTATTTACACAGTTTTTTTTTCGAGCAGTATATTAAATGAGTAATCTTCACTTGAATTCGATGAAGCAGTGTGAGACACCATTAAATACACTCTTTTTTTCGGAATTTAACAAAAATATTCTTCAGCGTGGAATTCGTCAGGCATTTAAGGATCGTACTGGTATATCCATCGATTACCAAAACCCTGATGATCTCTACGGTATCATGCGTGTCGTCTTCATCAATAACTCTGGTGACCATCAAAAGGATGTTAACAAACAGGTGAAACTCATGAATGCTCGTGTGATCGAAACCGCACTGTCCCAGATTCAGACGGGTGTTTCCCAATACATCGCTTACGTGAAAGACATAGATACCACGAGTATACCTCTCGATCAGCCCATGAATACAAGTACGGCTGGCAAAAAGTTGGGATACAACAACAAGATTGGTATCAATTAAAGAGTAACAAACAAGAAAGAGTAAGTGGGATGAGTCTCAATTATTACAGAGATGAAACGAAAAAAGTTTGTAAATCTAAGGGGTGGGATCGCGCCCCAGTGGATACGGTATGGCTCTTACTCTCAGAAGAAGTTGGTGAACTCGCCTCGGCTATTCGACAGTACAAAAAAATGTACAAGAAGACGAATCTGAAAAAGGATAGAGGAACGGATGTGATGATGGAGATGGGTGATGTGTTTAGTTACCTGTTCCAACTGGCTGACATGTTGAATGTTGACCTGGATATGATGTGGGAAACCCACCGATTCAAAATGAAGGATAAAAAATATAATCTGAAGTAATAGTAATTATGAGTAAGTTTATGCTCAATGACGAAGATGCGATAAATGATGTCAATCCATTTGTCACACACGATTTTTCCCTTCCAGGTGGTGTGAGACAAAGTGGTGATTTTGATTCTTTTTCCAAACCTTCACCGGTAAGTGGTATTGTTGGAGCCGATGAGAGTGTGTATTGTAGTTATGCGTTATGTGAAACGGCTAAGGGTCCTTCGACTACGTTCAGTGCGATCCATCCCAGACGGAATATTGATCCCGGTTTCACTTGTGGACCCCCTAAGACTGTAAAGGTTGGTGTCGCAAAGGAATCGTGGATCCCTTACGGTGGTATCGCGATCATCTCAGCGTCTATAATTCTCGTTCTATTATACTCAAAACGTCTGTGAAATATTCGAGACGATCCAACTTTGTACACTCTTCGATAGAATGATTGATACACTTTTTACACAATTCAATGATATACTCTCTCTGCCAAGCACTCTTCATGTTAATAATGGGTGGCTGGAAGCTGGGATCTAAAATTTTAGTCGTATGTGCGAGGCGGATGTACACTCTGATGTCTCGTTTATAGGATAGGATATTCTCGAGAGCCAATTCAGCCATCCGCTGCCGCACCTCGATCGTTTTAGTAACCATAATTTCTAAAAACTTGATGTACGTAATAGTTTGTTTTTTAGTCTCTAAAAGTTCCCACTCCACCAGAGGCTCCGTGTTCATATAATCTGTAAAAGTCTCGTATCCTTTACCGTGAACAAAGGATTCATACACAATTTCAACGTAAGTGAGGTCAGAGTCTACATCATGTACAACTTTTGCAGATTTAAAGAAGGAGGTCATATACGAGTATAAAGAATATTCTCTTTAAACACCTAAGTGAGCCAACTTCTCTACGTAACTTTATGAACTAATGTACACGAGTATCGCCAACAATTCGTTTTCCTATCTACTCACGATAGATGAGTTTAGAAATGCCTTACCAGATGAACTGAGACCATCATGGATTAAAATCACTACGATCACGATGATTTCGAATTTTATCCAAAAGATTGATATAAAGCGTCTCAGATCCATATTCGAAGACATCGGAACGTATAGGATGAAGAGGTGTAGTCCGGGGTTGGAGACATCGAATGGTTTTGAATGGAAGCTCAAACCGACAACCTTTTACAACCAGGTTACGTTGACGTATCATGATTCATACAGCACCAAGTCTGTGAAGGTTTTTCCAAATGGGAGTATCCAAGTCGCTGGGTGTTGCGATATCTTTGACTGTAAGCGCATCATCACCCAACTCGTGTACATATTTAAGACTTTCCTCAATTTGGATGTGACCATACCACTCGATTCGTTCAGAATTGTGATGATCAATTCAAACTTCAGTCTCAACCATAACGTCAATCTCATCAAAGTTACCAACTGGTTTGAGAGGTACAGCGACATTTTCAAAGTATCATTTGAACCTGATAGATATTCAGCTGTAAAGATTAAGTTCAAACCTGCTCACGACATGAAGGAGATTACGTGTAGTATATTCAGCACAGGGAAGATTATCATCACAGGTGCGGAGACCCTCAAGGAGATCGCATTCGCTTATAACATCATCAATCAACATATAAACGAAAATGACGAAATTAGGGTATCTCGCACAGACGAGACTGATGTCTTTGATATATTTTTGGGATACAGATGTGACCCTTTCGTTAAGCACCTAAAGGAAAAGGGTTTTGAATCATGGGTCAAAACGATCACCAACAGACAAATTAATTTCTAAATTTATAGTAATAAAGATGTCTCAACGACTTGGCATGGCTGATGGGCGCTGTTTCACGATTAATTCGTCAGCGCAACTGTTTAATAACTATGTGATGAAGCAAAATGGTATCAAGTTCGAGGATAACTATTCTTATAGGCAGCTTCTCCAGAAGCAGGGACCCGAACTCCTTTCCAAGGTTCAAGAGCAACAGGGTAGGGAGAATTGCAAGACTTGTGATAAACCACTTCTCGCAGTTCCCGATATTTATTAGGTGAGCTAAATGATGAAAAAAACTTTACACTCGTACTCTAAGAATGTCCACGTGTTCTATATGTCTAGCTGATGTCAGGTCGACGAGGAATAATCCGTCGATTCGCTGTGGGCATATATTTCACACACACTGTCTTGAGAGGTGGAGGGCACAGGGTAAAAACACATGCCCCACCTGTAGACGAATATTCGATGTTTCTCAGTTCAAGGTTGAGGTTACGATACATAATAACTACAGCCAAGCATCGAATGTTGTCTCCTTGAATAATGAATCAATACTCTCTGTATTGGATTTATTTGATGTATCCTTTGACGCGGATAGTGTATTGGATCTAAATAGTATCTTATCAGACCTTGGACTATCTCTTTCCGACTTTGATTCCTCGATCTTTAACACAGAATGAACTACAATACTTATCATAGTTTAATTCATCATACTTTTTAGAAGCCTTACGAGGATCTGTAATCACCTTACCATTGGCGTCACCGAGTAATGGACCGGTAGCCCATCCACGCTTATGACTGAACACGTTAGCGTTAAACACTATACGGTTTCCAACAATGAACTTTCCCGCCTTTTTTATCCTGTATTCAGGGATCTTAAAAAATGTGGCAACAGACTTGATTGTATCACCTGGTTTTACTTTATACTCGACGACACCGTGCTGTTTATAGAAATGAAAGTCTCCCTGGCGAATGTAGTTCTTGGGTCTCCCAGAGGATACAAACATCATAATTTTGTAGTACCCCTTTTTACATTTTTTATCTCCATCGATTTTATATATCAATTTTGGGTTATCTGAAATAACGCGCCTTGGGAGATCGTCGCATTTTGTATAATTATGTGGGAGATTCGACAGGCCGGAACGGTCACCTGGTACTGATTTTTGCCATCGATAGGCTTCATAGCTACCTACCGCATACGCATAACAATTATTACTTGTAATACCCTTACCAGATCCCCAGCGACGGTTTGTAAATTTACTCTCCGACCCACTCAGGGGGAGTTCATTAGTTTTAGACATCTGTAATATACGAAGAAAAAAATATCAGTATGTAATAAATGTTTGGTAATATCCTTAAATCTGAAAATAAGTCTGATATGATCCGCGAACTTCTCATCTTCGTGGTTTCTATTCTCATCAGTACGTTCGTTCTCCGTATCGTGTGGAACAGCTCTTTGGTGAAGCACATCACTGTTCTCAAACCCATCAACACTATGCTCGATGCTTTCATCCTCTCTATTTCTCTCCGAGTAATCAGCGGTCTTGATCGTTAAACTTCCACATAACCCGCAGTTTGTCTACCATCTGGATGAATAATAGTTGGGTATCCATTGATACCGGCACACTTTTGTGAACTGCAATCAATGAATTTCACGTTTTTACCCTTATTCTTCATATATTCTAATTGTTTACGAGTCCATCCACAGTTCATGGTTCCGTAAACAGTCCATTTTTCACCCGTCGCCACAGGTTTTTTACCGGTACTCAAGAGAATAAACGCATTTATGATCGAGAGTATACCAGTGAGTAACATTTATGATACTTTGATATTATTTAATTACATATCTTCTTTTTGAGCACATTGCGTTCATCATTTGTCAGACTGTTCACGTACTTATTTATCGCGATACGGAACTTGGGATGAGTCTTGGGGCGGGGTCCGAACATGGAATTTTGTCGAGCTACCTCTTCTCTCGCAGCCTTGTTCTTTTCCAAAGCCTTATAGTACGCAGCCTTCCTCACAAATTCACGCTTCTTACCCTTTAGGTCAACGAAAAATAACTTCTCCTTAAGACGAACGGGTGTGGGGGTCTTACCCTTGGTGTCCTTGATGGCTTGGATCTTAGCATTTAACTTATTCGCCGCCTTCTTCCTTCCACTCTCGATCTTCTTTGCGAGATTCATCAGATTCGAAGGGGACATCACTCCATAAGGTGCTTTGGGACTCTCAGGGACCGGGTTTGGGCGCGCAACACCAGGTCTTCTCAAAACTGGTTTGGCTTTGGGTTTAGCCGCCAATACAGCAGCAGCTTTCTTAATCATATTGTTCATAGCCTTTTTCCTATTCGCAGTTGAAAGTGTGGGACTGGGAGTCTTAGTTTTGGCCTTAGGGGTCTTGACTTTAGGGGGGGTCTTAGCCTTAGGAATCATTTTAAGAGTTTCCGCGAGAGTCTTTGGTTGATTTGGTTTATCCTCACCAGTTAAGAATGGGTGAGTCAAAATGACCTTGAAGGAGGGAATGTTTTGTTGAACTTTAAAAGTGTTCAAATCATCGCGATGACCAGGCATAACCAGACGTCCATTTTTGGTATATTTTCCAGTGTACTCGAGGAACTCTTTGTCAGGTATGAGTTCTTCAATGAAATTTTTAATAGCTCGTTCCTTAACATTCTCTGGTTGTCTCACCTTAGCGTAAATGATATACAGGAAAGTGTGAATATCGTAGAAACGTGTACCTGGAGTGTCCCTATATATACCCACGTGCTCATACCCACCACGAGACGTTTCTGGGTTTGGCATACGATTGGACCAGTAAGACAGACCAAAATCAATGATGTTAGCAGTCACACCAGCATTTGTACGCTTATACAGTTTGCCGTTGACTACCCATGTGTATTGGGTGGTGAGATCGCTTGGGTCAACCATCACATTACCTCCATGTAAATCACGGTGACGGAAGTCTGGGTATTTTTCACTAATTAGGTAGATATTATCGAAAACCTGAATCATCACAGACTTTATCGCATCAAGAGATGGGTTGGTTTGCCACCACGAATTAAACGACTTACCATTAAGAAGTTCCATATAAAGAATATCCTTAGGTTTGGCGCGTTGTGTTGGATACACAAAATGACCCATCTTGGAACCAGGTGTTACTCCGAGACGTATTCCTTTGGGTTTGGTCTTTTGAATGGGACACTTCTTAAATAGGTACATCTCTGGTACTGCAAACTCTTTCAATTTTTGGGCCACTTTGAATTCAAATTCAAACGCACCATCAACGGATTTTGACGTATCTATCTCCTTGTACGCGACATACCTACGACCATTATCGTTAATACTTCCACGGTACGTCTTGCCAGATGCACCCTCACTTAGTAGCTTACCCTTACCGACACGAAGGGTAGGTGAGTTGTAACTGGGAACTTTCAAAAAGTGTTCTGGTACACAAGCCTTCTCTCCCTTGAGTAATTTTTTCAAGTTACTCTCTATATTCTTATTAGACATTCTTACTTATTGGTAAGAAGATTTTCTCTTCTTACCAATATGGATTTTTTAAAGTGTATATAATATGTAATTATTGTTCATCAACTTCGTCGTCTTCATCATCTTCCTCGATTTCATCGCCCGGGGGGTCAAGACCCTGGAAAGCGAAGGAAGGAAGCTTAGCGGATTTCTCAAAGAGAACCTGTTGGAGGCGGATAGTCACACCAAACTTGTTGTCGATAAACCAAATCTGGTTGAGGTCGATGATCGCCATACACTTCTGACCCTTCTCGACAGTATCGAGTGCGACGCTTTCACGGTTCATGGTGTAGCACTCAGGAACGAATGAACCATCAGCCTTGGTGAGAACCTTAAGCTTGAGGGTAGCTGGGTACTGCTCCTTCCCTGGGCGAACCATGGGTTTGTAGAGGGCTTCCTTGAGTACAGCGACGTTAAACTCCTTACCGAGCCATTCCTTCGCATTCGCAGCGACGGTGTTCACGATGATATCGTCGAGTTCACTGAGCTTCTTATGAAGTTCCATCGCATCGGCATTGTCTGGATCAAATGAAAGATCGAGAGAGTAAGAGGTGCGTCCAGTGGCTTCATCAGTGTAAGCGCTCAGACCGTAAGGAGATCGCATGAAGGGGAGTTGAATGTATAATTTTTTGTTGTCGCCCGCGTTGAGATAGACGGCTTTACCGCCATTTTTGTTTTTACGAAGTTTCGAGAATTGCACGGAAGTGGAAGAAAATTCGGAAGCTTGTTTGATAGAGAGCGACATTGTTTGTTGGTTATATCTTTACAAGGTGATTCAACTTTAAGTAACTTTTTTTCTTGACATATATTATAACTAATCATGGGTTTCTTTAAGGACTGTGGCTGTGGATGCAAGGGTAAAAAGCAACAAGATAAATTTGTAATCTCCATTATTTCGGCGCTCACATTCTATGTGATCGCCAACCCCATGACCTTTCGATTCGTCAGGGGAATCCTGGGTTCGAACATCGCTTCACCAAACGGCTGTCCCACCGCCTTTGGTCTCGTCGTTCACTCAATCGTGTTCATGTTCGTCGTATGGGGTATGATGAACATAAAGAAGGAAAAGCCATGTGCATGTGGTTCGCGTAATCGGGCGAGGGCGGTTGGTACAAAGGTCGTAGTACCACCCATGTCGGAAGCTCCATCCCCAAAGCCCAAATTCAAAGAACCCGAAATCCCCAAGGTTGATACCGGAAAGGTTTTGGAATCATTTGAAATTGGTGTAGACGGTGGTTTATTTAATTAAAACTCTTCATCAAATGTGATAGTATTAGAATCATCATCCATCTTACCATAATCACCCACCCTCTTTTCAAAAAAGTTCGTTTTCCCATCGAGACTTATATTTTCCATAAAGTCAAAAGGATTCTTGGATCCCCAAATCGGTGGTTGCCCAATTTGTTTGAGAAGGCGATCAGACACATATTCGATGTACTCAGACATTTTTTCAGAGTTCATACCGATGAGATTACATGGGAGTGCGTCGATGATGAAATTCTTTTCAATCGCGACAGCCTCCTTCACGATAGAATGAATAATTTCAGTTGTTGGTTTGTTTCGAAGCATTTTGAATAATTCAACCGCGAATTCCTGATGAAGACCCTCATCCCGGGAGATGAGCTCGTTGCTAAAACAGAGACCGGGCATGAGACCCCTCTTTTTCAACCAAAATAGAGCACAGAAACTTCCCGAGAAGAAGATACCCTCCACACACGCGAATGCGAATAGACGTTCCGCGAAGGATCTGGATTTTGTGTCGAACCATTTCATAGCCCAATTTGCCTTATTCTGAATACACGGAATAGTTTGGATGGCTTCGAAGAGTTCTTTCTTCTCGACATCATCCTTGATGTATTTATCGATCAATTTGGAATAGGTTTCACCGTGCACCATTTCATTATGAGACTGGTACGCATAAAAAGACCGAGCCTCTGCTATCTGTACCTCACCCGCAAAATTATTGTTGATATTTTCAAACACAATACCATCAGAACCTGCGAAAAAAGCGAGGATGTATTTAATGAATTTTTGTTCGTTATTGTTTAGGTTTTTCCAGTCTTCAATATCTTTAGAAAAATCGATTTCTTCGGCTGTCCAATTGGACATTTGAGCCTTTTTGTAAAGTTCCCAAAGATGTGGGTGTTTCAGTGGGAATACAGTAAATCGATTCAATGTCGGAGCTAATATCGGTTCGTATTCACCTTCCACATAGTCTTGAAATTCAAAATAGTTTCCGACACGACGATCGTCAATAAATATTTGGGGGTATGTTAAAATTGAATCACCACATTTCTCCTTCAATTTATCTTTATCGATCATGACCTTCTCAAACTCAAAACCTTCACTTTCACATAACGTAACCGCATGATCACAATATTGACACCCCTCTTTTGAATAAATCGTAACTTTCATCTGTATTATTATCTGTGATTATTTTTTGTTTGAAAACTCTAAGCATGATTGTGCCCTCTGAAATAATTCAGGACGATATAGTAAAAGTTTTAGTGAACGAAGATGGTGTCGAAGATGAGATGTACGCGGTTGTCGCCATGAACACCGGTAGAACACTCGGTCTTCACTACCTTAATCCAACGGAATCATTGTACAAATCCGCATGTGTATACAAATTGGATGAGAGTGAAATGTGTCCAGCCCCTTACGACAGTCTCATGGAACATTATCCCCATGGAACGACGTTCGAAGACTTGGAGATGAAACGGGTCGACGTGGACATGTTTTCCTTTTATTCCGAAATTGATATCGAAGACAGTGATAGCGAGATCCACTTCCCATCAAGTGAAAGTGAAACGGACTCTGAAATGGCGGATTTTATAGTTCCAGACGCAGAAGTTGAAGGACAAAGCATAGTACCCCCCGACTACGCATCGATCGATAAAGAATGGAATGAATGGAACCCATCTACATCGGGAGCCAGGAGTTTCAAGGAAACAATCGATTTAATCGAAAATCGCGTCAAACGCCTAAGTGGTAATGCGTCATAGATAAATAAATAAAAGGTTCGGTGAGACCAAAAGCAATGCTAGCAACTATATGGTCTCAAGTAGACACCCTATTACCTAAAAAAATTGATGAAAAGCCTGCGAATACCCATATTTGTCGCGAATGTTTAGGAATTAAACTTATTACCAGGGAAGGATTACCCACATGTTCGGAGTGTGGTCTCGTGGACTCCTATTTTATTGATGATACCGCGGAGTGGACGAGTGGGATGAACGATGACGGAAAGGTGAATGACCCATCGAGGTGTGGGAATCCAAATCCAAACCCCGAACTCTTTTCCCAACATTGGGGGAAGGGGACGGTCATCTCCACACAATATTCATCAACGTATGAGAATAAGCGTATGGCGAAGATTAATTTTCATATGTCCATGAATCACAAGGATCGGTCACTCTTCCATGCGTACAAGGATATCGATGAGGCATGCCACACTCTACCAGAAACAATTCTCAAAGATGCGAAGATGATGTATAAAAAATTTAACGAGGAAAAGTTGACACGAGGAGCGGTGCGTTTGGGTATCAAAGCCAATTGTGTTTTGTACGCATGTCGTCTCGCACAGCACCCCAGAACGACGAAGGAAATTGCCGATATGTTTGGTATCCAATCTAAGGATATCAGTCGTACGACGCAGATATTCAAAGAAGCGATAATGGGTATGACCGAGAAGAATTACGTGACGAAATCATTCGATGTGATGAACCGATTATTGAATTCTTTCGAGGTGACCCGCGAAGAGAGATTGCAGTGTAACAAAATGTGTAACAAAATTGATGACTGTGTGGATTTGATGAGTAAGACACCAAACAGTGTCGCGTCTGCGATCATTTATATAGTGATGGGGGGGAAGGTGAAAAAGAATATATTGTGTGAAAAATGTTCTGTGTCTGTTCCAACACTAAACAAAATAGAGTTAATCATAAAAAAACACTTAGAGCAGAAATTGTAATAGTACTTAAATGGCGAAGTTGTTCCTCTCAACACCATGCTACGGTGGTTTGTGCTTAGAAAAGTACATGACGAGTATCATTAAGCTTCAGCTCCTCTTAATAAAAGAAGGTATACAGTTGTATATCGACACGACTGAAAACGAATCTCTCGTCCACCGCGCCCGCAACGTATCTGTTGGTCGTTTCATGCAAAAGACAGATTGTGATTATTTCATGTTCATAGATGCCGATGTTCACTTCGACCCAGAATCCGTCGTGCGTCTCTTCAAATCAGGTCATGACATCTCTGTGGCGTGTTACCCTAAAAAGGTTGTGATGTGGGATCAAGCTGTGGATGCCGTCAAGAGGGGTGACGAACGCGATATGTCCATGCTCTCTTCCAGTCTCGTGATCAACTTTGGCGCTCAAAATAGACCAGTCGTGAATGGTTTTATAGAAATTCTGGATGGACCGACTGGATTCATGATGATCAAACGTTCCGTGTTCAAGACACTCGAGGAAAAGTTTCCCGAATTGTGGTGTAAGAACGATCACCAAAACAGGGACTTTGAAAACTATCACGCCGCATTTGACTGTATGATTGATCCCGTAAATCGTCGTTATCTTTCTGAAGATTATGCGTTCTGTCGCCGATGGCAACAAGCTGGTGGTAAGATTTACGCAGATGTGAACACAACACTGGGACATGTAGGAAACTTACCCTTCGGTGGATGCCTCAACGATAGGCTTAAGGTTTAGACGCCATGAATACACATGAAGATAGCTACAATTTTAGTGACTCGCTCGGCGTCGTGTCATGTGAAAACTTTACATAGTATTCTTAAGATTAATGTGAAGTGTCTAAAGAGTGGTACTGATAATCAAATCGTATACGTAAACGATGACCCGTACGACAAAGCTGATGCTGTTCAGAAATATATGAAAACGCATGAGCGTATCGTTTTTATTGATTTTGGTATCAGTTTGGATGATGACTCTATCAATCAAATTTTCGAAAAACATGAAAACGTTGGGTGTTTGGTTTTTCCCGGTGTAAATAATGGAATTGATTGGACTCTTTTTAAAACGAAAGTCAAAGAAGGTTCTACTGAACCCGTATCGCAAATGGGACTCAATTTCGACACAGATGTTGGAATGAAGATTTCTGATACTATTTATCGAGTAACATCCACTCAAGCTCGAGCATGGATCATGAACACTAAGAATGTTATGAAGACCATCAAGGACAAAAAGAGTGGTAGCTATAAAATTTATCCTAAAATGTTTGAGAAATTTAAGGAACAAGGTGTTCGAATTTACGCGTTTACAGCAGCTAAGTTAACGATGACGTATACACATGAATGTGTGAGTAACATTCTTAACGCGGCGGGTGTAAAAGTAAATTAAAGTTTCTATCATAATAATACATATGTCTATAAAGTCGGAATCCCCCCTTTATAAATGTGTTGTGGATTTTATACACACTACTTGGGGGAGTAAGGATTATTTCCCGGGTCCCCAACCTATATCCATCGAATATAAACACTTTCCAGTTTTAAAAAAAGGGAATTATGTTGTATGTGAGAAAACAGATGGTGAAAGATACATGATGGTTGCCTTACTATTTGAAGGGAGAAAAAAGTGTATCTTCGTGAATAGAGCGTTTGATATGTTTGAAGTTTCGATCAATATGAAGAAGAGTGTGTATGATGGAACCATATTGGATGGGGAACTGTATGAAAATACACTCATGGTGTACGATGCCGTCCGTGTAGCCGGTAAATCTGTTTGGGATCTTGATTTATTACAACGCCTCGGTTTTGCGTTGAGTGTTATCCAACCTATCATTTACATGAAAATGGATAAATACCGCCTCAAGTTGAAGACGTTTTACGCGATGGATAAATTTAGAGAGTTTCTCGACGAACACCTACCGACAGTGAATCAAGAAACAGATGGACTCGTATTCACACCCGTGAATGAACCGGTGAGAATAGGAACGCATGAGACGATGTTCAAATGGAAACCGCAACAGAAGAATACTGTGGACTTCCTCATGAAAAAGGAACCGACGAGGGAGATGCCTGGGCTTACACCCGGTCCATTAGCTTGGAGACTATACGTACAAGAGAAGGGGAAGTTGTACTTTGAGGGTGAAATCCCGTTAAATAGGATTGCCGATGAACCTTGGTTCGAGGATGGAGCCATCGTAGAATGTATGTACATTACATGGGACGAACCCATGTGGTGGAAACCGATCAAGAGACGGAGGGATAAAACATACCCCAATAATCGTCGAACGTTTTATCGAACGATCGTGAACATCAAGGAGAACATTCAGATGAAGGAGTTTTTAGATTGTATACCATGAAATAATATCCAGTCTCCCCCGGTAGCTCACATTCATTAATACTATCATCATCAATTAAGAACCATTTATTCTTTCTCTTTATCATACTCACATAATGACCATCATGCTGGTGTCCGAGATGAACAGCACTCGCTATTAAGTTGTATTCAGATTCATTGATGCGTATGTTTTCAATTATTTGAATATGACTTTTTGTATCGAAGGAAATCATCAAAACTTTGGGGAGTTTAGAAAATAACATCCTCGTAGTCGCCAAATGATGAACCTTACCCCCCGTATCTTCGAAATTCTCGATCACATTCCAATCCGTACTCTTCGCGAGCATCTGACGCATATCTTTTCCATGGGAGGTTATCAAATGAATACTAAAATCTTCTTCATTCGATGACTTTCCACCCGGCCAAATAGTTTCTTGTATCTTTTTCCCATATAACCATTGCTTGATCTCAGGTATCGCTGTTTCGAGGATATCTATGATACACAATACAGCCTCCTGAATATCATGTTGTTCATTCACCCGAAAACGAGGAAATGAGACTCTAAAGTGTTCAAGGAGTGATGATATCGTGACTGACTCATGTCCTTTCGTCCAATACACTTTCACCAAATCGGAATATGCTCGAGTAAAGGCACACTCACCTTTATATGGATTTTTAAGAAAGTAATTCGTCAGAGATGGGATGTGCATCAGACATTGAATTGCTGTATTAAAATAGCAAGTGTTTCCATGATTTTGGAAACCTTTCATTAAACTTGATGAACAAAAAAGGCTTAAGTAAAAGGCGCGATATGTAAATGTTAAGAAAAAATGGATATCCAATCTATCATCGATAAAGTCAACACCGTGTTCGAAACTCATAAGAATGAGGAACACATCGAAGTCGAGATACGTCTCGGTAAACACAACGGCTCTCTCTTCGACACGAATGTTGGGAAAGAAACATTCGAACGCGTATTGAAAGGATTGAAGAAATACAATGGGTGGGAGAGTGTAAAGACGATATCATCTGATGTGTATTACGACGACACAAACGGTGTTCGTATTTCATCAAACGAGGATACCAGTGAACAGACGATGATCCAAAAGATTAAAGTCGCCAAAGAGGACTTCAAATGCGAACCCCTCGATGTTAGATTCAGTATTTCCAGAGAGATCCCAACGATCGGACAATATGAGATGGATCGCAAAAGAAATAAGTTTCGTCACTCTTTCATTCGCAAGAACCTGAGTATCGATATGACTATTTCAACAGGAGATACTGTCGATATGGACGCAGAGGACGCATCATCCTATCAAATTGAATTGGAGATCATCAAACCGGGTGACGTAACCTCACACAATCAGCTTTTCAACATTCTTCATAAGATTAGTGATCTCTCAAAATTAATCTGATATGTATGTAATGCTGTACGTGATAATAGCTGTTATCGTTTTATTTATATTATATGAAAAAAGAAAAGTAACGGATGAAGTTGACAAGTCAACAAATTTTCATATAAGTAATGGAATGTCAAAAGATACATATGACCTCATGCGTATCGGTGGTTCGAGTAATGAGGATTTAAAAAAATTTGTTGAGATGGAGGATCGATTTCTGGGGTATGAAAAATCATCGGTGTCTACGGGTGTGACTGAATTAGTTCAAGCTATTACATTATCTAATAAAATTAAAGAAACATTCCCAAAATATAACTTTTCGTATCATACCATTCATTTAAAACAAATTGCAGAACCAAACAAACTCGTAAATACCAAAATTACGGACTAATAGCGTTCAATATGTTAAATATATTCCACAAAATGCTTTTGTGCTTGGCACTATCTATATCGTTATAATGATCAATCACATGCATGATGAGTTTGTTATCATCCTCTTCACTCTCATCACGTTTTAGACCACTTACTCGAATATAGTCGGCTGCGACATAAATCATAGCATCTAGGAACTCTTCTCGTGCCATATGAAGCCAGGAATTCACAGGTGTTCCCCAATCACGTGTATCGTCATCGACCATGACCCCATGATTATATTTTCTCAACCCGAGCTCGAGCCGTCCGGTTAATTCCCTTAGAATTCCCATTATTATTCATATTAGCTCTGAACTTTAACCAATATTTCCTGTACGCAGCCATTCTCTTATCCGTTGGCTTTTTCTTCTGGTTTACTAAATTCGTCATGATATAGTTAGCCGCCGCACGCTTGTATTCATTTTTCAAGTTAAATGCGATACCCGTCACATTTATATTGTTCATTAGGTATTTCTTCTCGAGTTCGCGTCGTCGATCCCTTTTCCATTGACTGACGACCGCCTTCTTGACCGCATCCGCGTCACGTTTGAATACGACACCGGACGCATTTTTCTTATTGACGAGGTTGAGAGCCGACTTTATGTTCCTCACATCTTGGTTAAGGTTTGGTTTATACCTATTCAACCATGTGACCCCATAAAGTTTAATGATATCTTTGCGGATGGAGTTCTCGTCCAGACCTCTCTTCTTCGTAGTTTCAGTCTTCTTCACGTTGCGCTTAGCAGCCGCTTCATTTTTACGCATCGCCATCTTCGTGCGTTTAGGGGGGGGTGGCGTTTTAGGTATGTTCAAACGGTTTCGTACCATCTCAATCTTTTTACATATGTCAACCTTGGTTTCCTTCTTATCGACAATGATATTGAGGATCGCAGCGATGCGAATAAGTTCACCTTTTGTCATGTCCCCACAGGTCTTTCGACCAACCTTGAATGTCTTATTGGAGCCTGTGAGTGGAACATTCTTGTTCTTGTTCTTGAACGTTACATTCTTCTTACCAGTCTTATTCTTAATTCGAACACAAATCTCATCTTTGGTTGCGGCTCGAGAACCATCTTGGAGTTTAGTTCTAAAGTTTACAACACCCATCCGACGCGCGAAATCTAAGAGTTCTGGCTTCTTCATTCGCGCACATATCTTCCCATCAATCATCACCGCATTAGCCTGGTTCACCGTGAGTACCCGTTTAACGTATATCCTTTTAGTTTTGGGTGGGGACTTCGCTTTGGGCTTCGCTTTGGGCTTCGCTTTGGGCTTCGCTTTGAGCTTTACACCCTTATCGAATACACCAGTCACGTTAATTTGATTATCGGAATAAAGATCCCGAACAAACTTCTTCCCAAAGTCATAAGCCCTCGCCATATCACCGGGATTTTTCGCACCAGATATCTGAATGTTACCACTCGTGGATAGTATATACTTATTCTCCCCAAAGTAAGCATAAAGAAATGGTGAAAGTTCCGGTTCGTAGTTAACCCTCGACATACCATACTTCATGGCATTTCTCGCAATCTCGGGTAAACTTCTGAAAAATCCATTAACCCTAAACTGTCCACTCAAATTGTTATATGTGAATGGGTTGTAGAAAAAAGGTTGTTTATCGGTATACATGTCGACGACATATCTACGAATGAGTTCAGGTTGATTCTCAATGTTAGTTCCTACAAATCCACCCGAGAATCGAATCTTACCATTCCTGTAAAAGTTCACCGTAGCACCTTTACTTTCAATTCCATTACTTAAGGTGAGCATCAGCTGTGCAGTGAAAAAATTCTTGTTGATATCTCCCTTAGGACCAGCTTCTCTCGTATGTGAGAAACCCGTCGTAAATTGACCATAAATACCCTTTATCTCCACAGTGTCTACATAAAGACCCTCACCAATGGGTGTATTGGATCGAGGGGTTTTCATGAGTATGTTACTAATTTTTACGAGGACATCCTTCTGCCCAAAACCAGAATCGACTGTAGCATTAAACATACCGGGGTTCAATTTACTTATCTCAAGTGGGGTGTTCCCAAGAGGAGGCTCATCAAATTCACGCGCTATATTGTTTATCATTTTTTGGGTGTTCGCGTTCAGATCATCAAACTCCCCGTCTAATGGGGAGTTGTTTTCAAACTCTTTGAACGCACCTTCATAGGTTCGGTTGTTGACCAGGTTCCTCTGAAGGCGTTCAGGGATCTGTACTTGACGAGGTACCACTCTGACTGGTCGTCGTTGTGGGGTGCGGAATCCCGCAGCACGTTCACGCTCACTTCTAAGCATGGTCTCTTCGAGTTCTCTCGCAAAATTGTCATCGTTTGAATTGGAGTTCGAACTTTGAACGTCTACGCCAGATTGACGGACAAATTCTCGGACAGTCGAGCTCATATTACTATTGGTTATTATTTTTTTTAAAACTCCTTGGTGAAACCGAAACCCTCTTCGATCACGTCGAGCCCGAACACGACTGGCTGCCTTGGATATGTTCTACCCTTGTAAGTGACCACTTCTTCACGCACCTCGATATCTCTCGCACTAAATGGTCCAGCGTAAAAATCCTGATTAAACTTCGGCTTTCCGAGGTTGTTCGCAGTACAGTGTTGGTTGAACATCTGAACGAAGAGTGTCTGAGGAACAAACATGTCATCACCGAAGATAATCAAAGTCGATTCCATGAAGTTTGTGAGTGTACTCGCAACCATGGCTACCTGTTTCTGGATAAGTTTGAAATAGGGGGGTACGACGTTCCAAATATCTCTATTCCTGAATTTGTTTGAGTAGTCCAGATACGCGCGGACACACTTAAGAAGGATTACGGGCATCTCACGGTGGAGCTTTTCATCGAGCTGGGGATCAGCCTCCCTGACCTGTTTAGTAAAATTCCATGGGAGAATACGACGAAGAACGGAACCAGAGTTATCTTTCCAGTTTGGAACCTCATTCCCACCCAAAACGCCCGGGACTTTCCACTCGATCGATACAGCTGTCTTATTCTTCACCGCGATCGATACATCTTCACCGGATACGATAGACTGAAACTCAGCCTGTTCCAGGGCGAGGTCACCTTTGACCTCAGGAGCAATAAACATGAAACAGTCCTTAATCGCCGAAAGTCCAAACTTCTTCTCGATGTTATTCGAAAGTGTACCTACATCCTCATTTTCGTAAAATTTCTTGAACACCTTGGTAATTAGGGTAGATTTACCCGATCGAGCGATACCCTTGAAGAATGGGATAATCTGCCACCCATCGAGATCGCCGACTTCGTAACAAAGTCGACCACCCATCACATACGCCCAGTTACACACTTCATCCTCAAATTTCTGGTATCTTAGAACCGTATCGAAATGAGGGGTTGGGATATCCTGCCATTTTTCGAGGTGTGAAAAGTCGTCAAACTGCTGATCGAAATACTTACACGCGATGATGGAGGGATCCAAACACTTGAAGTCGCTACTATCATAAGGATAGAAACGGCATTCGTGTATACCCCTCTCGGGGATCCACTCTTTACCCACAAAAACGCCATTCTTGAAAGACCATACATGCCTCCTCTTACTAATCTCAGGAAACTGGGGATCGATACACTTCGAGATGTTATCAATCACCTCCCTCGCGATAGAGCCCCTACTCGTAAAGTTTTTCCAGATATCAAACATACAATCCTTACGCGCGAGGGAGTATACAAATTTTTCGATTGTAAATTTGGGAGACCAGGCACGGGTTCTATGACCCTCAACCGTCTTAATCTCTTCACAGCAATGACCCTTGTATCTACGGTAACCACACTTATACATCTCCTCGAGGGTGAATAAAAGACATTTTTGAAAGGGTGTCGCTTGTTCAATGTCGTCATCATTCATCGTAGACGGATCAGAGAATCGTGGGAATTGGGGATCGATGGTTGGTGTATCGACACGTTCATAGGAAATGTAATGTCTCCTAATATTTTCGAAACCATCTTCGACATGTAGGATGATGTTGGCGATCCGTTTATCGATGCTCATACCAACATCATCACGTTTTTTTATTTTTAAATTATTCACATGATTTCTCAACTCGATGATAAAATCCGTGTGTCTTTTTTTAAGGTCTCTGATCGACGGTAAGTCGATTCTTGACGGTGAAATAGATCCGTACTCATCAAAATAAGAACGATCTATGAATTGCCTGTACCCCAGATTACGTGAACTGAAGAAATCCTTTGTGTGAAGATCCCAAGTGTTTTCCAATTTCGATAACACGCTCATTATCTGTTCCTCATTCATCGACTGAATTTGCTGTTTATGAAGTTCCGTGAGGGCTTCATACCGGTTGGGTTCCTTATCGATGAAGTGAGTCTTTTCCATATTACTGATTATACAATGTTTTCTTTTAATTAGTTTTTCATGTTCTGAAGTTGAGCAAGGATTTTCACTAAAATTTTGTTTTGAACCTGCATCTGTGTAGAAATATCGACGAGGGCGCTGCAAACCGTATCACCATTGTCCGTGGCGAAAAGTGTTCCGAGGAGTTCGGTGAAATCAACCTCCTCACCCTGATCAACCTCAATCATACTTCCATCCTCTGAATAATCATCTTGTTCAATTTCCCCTTCTTCAATTTCATCAGGCTGTTTCGACATTTGTTATAAACCGAGAATTTTTGAAATCAATAAATGCGCGTTTGGACAGAATTAATTTCTCTGCTTATAGTACAACAACTCTCAAAATGGCCGGTGGTCTCATGCAACTCGTAGCTTACGGTGCCCAGGACGTCTACCTTACCGGTAACCCTGAGGTAACCTTCTTCCAGGCGAAATACAAGCGCCACACCAACTTCGCGATGGAAAACATCGAGCAGACCGTCAACGGTACTGCCGCTGGTTCCGGTCGCGTGTCGGTGACTGTCGCCCGTAACGGTGATCTCGTCGGTGACATGTACATCGAACTCCTCTCCAACACCGCCGCCGCGACCACGGCTTGCTGGGTTGCTGAGCGCGCCATCAACAACGTTGAGCTTTCCATCGGTGGTCAGCGCGTCGACAAGCACTACCAGAAGTGGTGGCGGTTGTACTCGGAGCTTTACTTGGATGAGTCCAAGAAGGCTGCGTACGGTAAGATGACCACTGGTATCTCCGGCAAGTCCGTGTACCTCCCCCTGTTCTTCTTCTTCAACCGTAACCCCGGGTTGTACTTGCCTTTGATCGCGCTTCAGTACCATGAAGTCCGTGTGGACATCGACCTTGCGTCGGATTTCACCACCTACTGCAACCCCAACACCTTCAAGGTGTGGGCCAACTACATCTACCTGGACACCGAAGAGCGACGCCGATTCGCCCAGAAGGGTCACGAATACCTGATCGAGCAGGTTCAGCACACTGGTGCCGACACCGTCGATGCCTCCCAGACCAAGCAGGTCCGCCTCTCGTACAACCACCCCGTCAAGGAGCTTGTGTGGTGCTTCTCGAACGTCGCCGCCAACAAGAACACCCTGTGGAACTTCACCTCCGAGTCTAACGACAACGATGTCGTTCTCACCTCCAACGTTGCGGGTCTCCAGTCGAACTGTGTGGTCTCCCCCTCTTGCTACGGTGCCCCTCTCCTCGTGCTCGGCACGGATGGTGGTGGCGCCACTTTCACGGAAGATGCCGTCGGTCCCATGTCCGAGTTCAAGCTGATCCTCAACGGTCAGGATCGATTCAAGGCCCAGAAGGGTAAGTACTTCAACCAGGTGCAGCCCTTCAACCACCACACCGGCTCCCCATACCCCGGTGTGTACGCCTACTCCTTCGCGCTCAAGCCCGAGGAACACCAGCCTACCGGTACGTGCAACTTCTCCCGCATCGACAACGCGCAGGTTGCCGTCACCATGGGTGCCGCCAACGGCGCGACCACCATGCACATGTTCGCCACGAACTATAACGTCCTCCGCATCCAATCAGGGATGGGCGGCCTCGCTTTCTCCAACTAAGCATCAAGTCTTAGTTTTTTGAAAACCAGTATATAAAAATTCATTTTTAAAATGCACAGTACCAATGCTGTTTAAAAATGATTAGAGATAGACCCCTGTTATAACCTAATATGCACAACTTTTCACGTGCCGAACTTTTTTAAAACGCGTATGCGATATACAGGTTTTAAAAAGGAATTTTGATTAAAGATTTTTAGCACGAGGGTGGCGACTGTATGTTTTAGTCTGTGGTCTATATTTAGATGATTTCCACCATCTGTATCCACCGAAGCCGGCGGATATCATAGACATACAACAAAGACAACAGAGTACTAGAAGTATGATTATTGGGATGAGTTCTCCCATTGCTTCTTCATTTGCTGCGTTCGCGACATCATCTGAACACATTTTAGTAAACGTCTCATCTGTGGTTAATTTCGCCTTTTCAGCGTTTGTTGCGTCTGGACTTAATTTTACATCTCTACACACACGTTTGGGGACCTTGAAATCTTTGGGTATTCTGGGGAGTGAGCGAACATAGTCCGCTGGTAGTGGTATAGGTAGCGCCAACGCCCTAGACACTATATCCATCTACTGTACTATGAGATTATCTTCCCAATCCCAAAAGATGAAGTCGCCAACAGGGATCTTATGATCACTGGTGATCAAACAGTACAAAACGTGACCAACTTCTGTGGTCGCTTCAGCCTGTGAGAAGTTCTTGACTCGTTTATACACGTCACCATCCTTTACGTAGTGTGATCCAGTTACTCGAATGTCACCGGGGAGTTTGTAATAAGGATCACTTTCGTTTTTGATTTTCAATGTGGCTTTCACGATACTTCCATTGATGAGAATATCTCCAAGTTCGAGATCCTTTAGGGCACGTGTTTCACCATTTTGGAGCTTTATAGGGGTTTCTGGGGCGAAACACCATCTCATTTTCCTTATTCTACGACCAATCCTCCCCCTACGAATTTTCCTTACAGCCCTACGACGACCAAATTTCTTGATCCTACGACCAATTCCCCTACCAATTTTCCTTACCCCCTTACGACGACCAAATTTCTTGATCCTACGACCAATCCTCCCCCTACGAATTTTCCTCCTCCCCCTACGAATTTTCCTCCCCCCCCTACGACGTCCCCTAATTTTAAGCCGTCTAGCTTTCACCGGTGCGGCAGAGGCACCACCTTTTTTACTTAACATTTTAGTTATTGGCTTTCTGAAAACAAAACCAATGATCGCGGATATGATGGATGATATACAACATATGAGTAACGTCATCATCCAACCACTTCCTCCTCCTCCATCTCCTCGCAATTTACTGAGTGGTATGGGATTATACGAAGCCATATTATATATTTGATATATATTTTTTTAATGAGAGGGGGTCAGATTATCTTCCCAATCCCAAAATATGAAGTCACCGACTGGGATCTTATGGTCACTCGTTACGAGACAGCAAAGTTCATCATCAACGATTTCAGTGCGTGTAGCGCCAGGTAAATTCATCACTCGAATATATTTATTCTCATACTCGACGTGGTGCTTCCCTGTGACAAGGATATCCTTAATCTTGTAATATGGGTCGTTTTCATTCTTGATTTTCATCACCGCGTCAACAACACTGCCATTGATAAGGATGTCACCCAGCTTCAAGTTCTTCATGAGTACTGTCTCCCCACTTTCAAGCTTGATAAGGGTTTCGGGTGAGAAACACCATCGGCGTCTCCGGAATTTCTTAAATACTTTACGTACTTTACGAACTGCTCTTCGGGGTCTCCGGATTTTCCTAAATACTTTACGAACTGCTCTTCGGGGTCTCCGGATTTTCCTAAATACTTTACGAACCGCTCTTCGGGGTCTCCTAAATACTTTACGAATAGACCTCCCAACCTTTCTAACCGCCCTTGGTGGTCTCTTAAATACTTTACGAATAGACCTCACAACCTTTCGAACTGCCCTCGGGGGTCTCTTAAACGCTTTACCAATAGATCTCCCAACCTTTCTAACTCCCCTTGGTGGGGGTGCCCTTGGGGGTGCACTCGGTGTAGGTGGAGCGGCTTCTCCACCCCCTTCTTCCACAGTGGCTTGTCTGCTTCGCAAAAAAGCAAATGCTGCTCCACCTCCACCGAGTACACTCACTGATGAACTCGAGCAGCAGCAGATTCCTAATAGTAACATTATCATAGAACCGTTGTCACCCATCTGATGTATACTATTATTACACCGGGATTAAATTTCCAGTCATATGATGGATCGGTTTTTTCATAGAACGCTGTACTTTAATTTTTTTGATAAGAGAATCAACATTTTCTTGTGTAGGGACGAGGTTATCTTCCCAATCCCAAAACAACATGGAACCGACCGGAATTTTATGGTCACTCGTGACGAGGCAACTGAGGATGGGATCAACAATTGAGGTGGGTTTCGCACCTGGGAGGTTCATGACACATACGTATTTGTTTCCGAATTTAACGTAGTGCTTTCCGGTTACGTATATGTACTGCTTGAGTTCAGCATCGTAAATCTTGTAATAAGGGTCATTTTCGTTTCTGATTTTCATCACAGCGTCAACAACGCTACCATTGACGAGAATGTCACCCAGCTTCAAGTTCTTGATGAGTACCATCTCCCCATTTTCAAGCTTGATAGGGGTTTCGGGGGAGAAACACCATCGAATTTTCTTGACTCTAAATGCCTTTTTAAATGCCCGTCCCGTCTTTTTAGCACTCCTACCTATAGCTCTACCAGTCTTTTTAGCACTCCTACCTATAGCTCTACCAGTCTTTTTAGCACTCCTACCTATAGCTCTACCTACTTTTTTGAAACCTCCACCGATAGCCTTAAGTGGGTTTAGTCCCTTAATGAATCCCAGGAGCTTATTACCCAGGAAAAACCACATAATAACTGGACTGCTCACAGATGATGAACAACTCGACGCCATACTGGACATCATGATTATAGGTAACATGTTAGCTGCCATGATGACTTTATTAACTATACTATACTGAGAAAAAAGTATTTAAACATATTAACCACAATCATTACATGTATGAAATTTACACCGATGGAAGTTGTTTAGGAAATCCCGGTCGCGGTGGTTGGGGTGTTGTGAGTGACTCTTTCATACTATGTGATAACGAGAGAAACACGACTAACAATAGAATGGAAATGACGGCAATCATAAAAGCCATTGAAGAGTGTGTAAAGAGAGATATTCAAGAAGTTTGTATATGTACTGATAGTAATTACGTCAAGAATGGTATAAACGCATGGATCATAAACTGGAAGAGAAATGGATGGAAAACATCTACTGGGGCAGATGTAAAAAATAAGGAACTATGGATTGCTATGGATGAAGCGCGTAAAAAACTGAAGTCTATTGAATGGAGGTGGGTGAAGGCACATAATGGAAATCCCAAAAATGAACAGGTAGATAAATTAGCCAGGGAGTGCGCTAATAAATTATCCGTGTAACATAGACCATGTGTAATAAACAAGACGAAGACTGTGAATGGTGTGAAAAAGAAGAAAAATTACTTATAAAATGGGCAGAAAAGGCGGCTGGATACCGCTGGTTACATAACCATGCACGCCTATTTTATAAACAACAGAATGATTGGTTAGCCTACCCTAGTATAGTTATAGCGAGTTTAACTGGTGTCGGTGGTTTTGCAGTGCTAAATCCAAGTGGGAACGATGACGTTTCCGATGATACCAAAAATAAAATTATGATAGTCCAATACCTTTTCGCATTTCTAAATGTACTCGGTGGGATACTCACCTCTATTAGTAAATTTAGTCAAAGTTTAAGTCTCTCAGAGGCGCACTCAGCCCAGTGTGTACAATGGTCTAAATTCTATAGAAGTATAGACATGGAACTTTCACTTGAGGTTAGACACAGGGGTAATGTACTTGACTTTATTATGAAATCGAGGGAAGAGTATGACAAACTTCTCATCGATTCACCTGATATACCAGCTATTACCATCCGGGCGTTCTTAGTACAGTTTCCCGATAAAGAGAATAAGCCGGATGTATGTAATGGTCTGAGTATTATTGTAAATGATGATGCTGCATCTCTTACAGGTTCTAGACGCGCAGTGACAAGATGGTTAGGGGCTTTTAACACTATATCAACCATGGCAGCATCTAAAAGGAGAGGAAGTTCAGATATAGAAAGGGATGGTATACACAGAGTGGAATCTATATAAAAAAATATATGTTAATTATAAATGCAACGATTAACGGGAGTTTTCCTAATTACAATGGTGTTCGGTCTCTTCTATTTCTTACTCGATAAGATGAATCCCAAAATGTTCGGATTTAAAACAATGTTAGATCCATTCTATTTTTCCTTCACTACCATGAGTAGTGTCGGTTACGGTGACTTTAGTCCTAAGACTGATATGGCTAAGATGCTAGTTATGGTTCAACAAGGTTTACTCATCGGTGAAGTAGTTAGTCTTCTAGGTCTCGAGACGAACGCCAGTGTGATGAACCGCTTTGCACAGATTTCTGCTATGGTACCACCAGTCATGAAGACCGCCTAGACAGTACACGATTTATCCGCTGCGAAAGCGTAAAAGGCTGTCAGTCCAATCGTAGAACTTACTAAAACATTCTTATAACGAGGTAAAAATGCCATGGCTACCACAAGTAGACACAATATGTATATATATACGAATTGTGTGTATTCCACGAGCGCTCGAGAATATCTGGATAGACCCGGAGAACCTGGGTATGATACAAATAGTGCGTCAGATGTTTTACGTATATCTGTTGGTTTGAAATTATGAAAAATGATATTCTTTTCATCTACTCGTATATCTTCACGACTTCTACACAACGTGTTAAAGTTTAGTTGATCATCTTTACATTTTGCATTTTCTTCCGCCGTGAGAAACTCCCTAAGTTCCTTTGCGTACCCCATATACATCCCAGCATTGGCAGTTCCACTTCCTTTACATGTACCAAAAACCAAACTTGTAATAAAGGTACCACTTATATTTGGGTCACTCGATAAAAGAATTTTACAATTAAACTCTTTAAAAAGTTCTATAATGTTTTCTGGGTTTTTGTTAATCTTCGTATCGAAACCATCGAGAAAGACAATTATATCAGTATCATTTTTGGTTTCGAGATATTTCAAAACACCTTCTGTTTTATCTGAAAATCCCTTCCATTTTGTATCCCATCCCAAGACTTTGATTGGTACCCCAAACTTGTTATTTACAAGTTCCTCAAACATACCCTGAGATTTGTTCGCGTATGTTATAATTTCGAAAGACATCACTCTATATAGTATAGAAACATCTTTCTTCGCCTATGAGTTGTTACTTTTACGATCCTGGAGGTATGGGGTCGCATAGTAGTACAAGAAACAACTTAAAGCTACTGACGGAAAGAAATATAAGATCCTATAGCTCAGTTGGTTAGAGCGTGGTGCTTATACTATATGTATACATACGTGGGGTAATTCTCATATAAGGCACGCCAAGGTCACGGGTTCGAGACCCGTTAGGATCATTTTTATAAGTATTTTTTTGTGTACTTATAAAAATGGTTAGATCTATCAGAATAAGTATATCTGATTTAACAAACCCAAAAGATTTGGATTTACATTTTAGAAGGGCTTGGTTGTTCAACGAACAGGTTCGTCTCGTGATGGATACGACCGATTGTAAACAATTATCGTTGAAAAGAATTCTCTCTATGAAAGATGTTCTGGATCGTCATAGACCTCAGTCTAAAAAATATATAGATCACACAGTTGTTCTCGTACGATCCAGATTGGCGCAATTTATTCTACGTACAGGGTTGTTTATCATTCGACCCGAGAGACCCGTCTTCATTAATATCCGTGTTTAAGCTTCTTAATGCTCGCATCAGGTTGTACTCTCGAAAAAAAGCCCCTTCTCCCGTGATCACTGTGTCCTATGATACTCGAATGTGAGCGATCGATGTGCATAAACTTCCTTAAATCTTTATAGTATATTCGAGCACCCTTGGCGATAAGATCCTCGTGTTTCATATCAATATGATTATCCATCGGTAAGAAGAATCGCTTGTACCATCTCATGTTATGAACGTTTATGAGATAACACTTTGTACTCGAAATCCATTTGACCTTTTCTAAGGTTCCTTCCTTCTTTTCGGGGAGTCGTGATAAACAATGGAAAAAGCACATCTCGAGATCATCACCCTTCTCATCAATCACGGATTGTATTTGATCATATATTTTATTTGAATCTATGACTACGTTGTCTTCAAAGATGACGGCGTATTTCAAATCCTGATCAAAACACCTCTTATAAAAATCCATATGTCCCATAAAACACCCAATCGCCCCCAGGTTGAAATATGTTATATCCGGTCTCTTCACAGTTGGATCTTCGTACATCTCAACTGCCTTTTCATAATAATCATGATCAATCAACTCCTGAAATTCTTGTGCTGTTTGTGGAGTTCTTGTATCCTTTCCGTAAATGATTTCGAGTGGAATCTTTGTATCGATCGATTGAATAAATCGTTCACGTCTTGCTGGCTCATTTTTCATAGCCAGTAAAAAACATTTGAAATCATAATTCGCAAATTTTCTACGTTCGGTACGTACAAGTAGTAGTACCGCGACGATTAATAAAATTATGAAAACAATCATACTACTTAAACAGGATATTTTTATGTAAACAAATGGAGAGCGTCATTGACGCCATTGGATTGACGAGTTCTATACTCATCGCGGTCATGTTTGTCCCCCAAATTGTTCATGTCTATAGAACCAAAGATACTGCAGCCATCAATTATACATTCTTAGGTCTCAATGTTTTGGCAAGTTCATTGGGGTTGGTGTATTCAATCTATTTCAATGTGATACCTATGATTGTTGCCAATACGAGTGCTGGTTTGTTCTCTGTTTCTCTCGTGAGTATGAAGATCATAAACGGGGTTAAAGGAAAGACTCATAATATAGATATAGTGGGGGGCGACGGAGCCACTCCGGCTCTCATGGTCTAGTGGTTATGACGCAGGTTTCTGATACCTTCAGTCCAAGTTCGATTCTTGGTGGGAGCTCATCCCACCTCTCTTAGCTCAGTTGGCAGAGCAATGGACTGTAGTTCCATTTGTCACCTGTTCGATTCAGGTAGAGAGGAGACGCGTACCGTATATTGATAGTACAAATGTCCTTTTTTTCCCATAGCTCAGTTGGTTAGAGCGTGCGACTGTTAATCGCGAGGTCACCGGTTCGAACCCGGTTGGGGAAGTTTTTTACTTTTACAGTGTGTTTTCCACTTTGTAAAATTTCTTTTTTATACCTTTCCAAAACTTCTTTCTCTGTTTTGTATATTCCTAAATATAACTTAAAAACATAATTCTTATCAATAGTAATGTCTACTCTTACTAACTTTCTGATTAATCCTGTGTTCTCATTGAAGAGACGTCATCGGAATAATTCTTCCCTTCTCGATGCCCCACCCCCACCTGTGAGTGACACGAAACAGTGGGAATTTGGGAGTTATTGTTGGAAAGCAACGGTTGAGGCTTTGGATAAAGATGGTCTCGTTGATCGGACATTTATTGGCTATAGTCAGAATATGGATATAACGACGAGAACCCAGGTTGCGTGTGATCGTTTCAAGCAAACTGGAACTGTGTGTGGAGAGGTGCAGATGATGATGAAAGGTGGTGAATGTGATGAAGTTATTTTTATGAAACAAAAGACTGGTGCGATGACCACCCTTTGAGACTGATCTCACTCTCTTCACACCATGGGTACACCTCCTCCTCATGGGTACCTATGAAGTTTAGAGCAGACATACCAGATTCGATGCATTCATCGCAGATGGCTTTATTATCGTCGATGAGTAGACCGATGTTTAGGGCTCGACAGATATCAACTTTCTTGACTTCATTTGGGGTATAACTATTTGTGAGAATGATATCATCGAAAATTCCTGGGAAGAAATGATCGATCCATATTTCAGTTTCCTTCCGCACAACATCCTGGCGACCCGTGACAATGTACATCTTTTCGGCATTGTCACGGATTGACCGCATCGCTTTTTGTGACCCCCTTATCGGTTTAAGAACTTTAAAGTGTCCAGACTTGTAAAACTCTTGAACCATTTTTTGTGATTCTTCTTCGGTGACACCAAAAATATCCCGATAGACATAACTATATTTGGTTTTATCTGTTTTCTGAATACCAGACTTTTGTTTATGATACCTGGACATGGGATTGAGAAATGGGACAAGAACTTCATCGATGTCGATTGCAATCCTATTCATTTATTATACTCTATTATTATTCATAATCTCTAACTACCACACCAACAGGAAATCTCGGTATACCCAGAGCTGTTAGATTTTGAAACCGCACAGTGAGGTTCTTTCCTATGTACCGGTCCTTGTTCGCGAGAAAGGTTCGCCGACTTTCGATGGTTCCCTCGGGTCTGACTGAAAACTGGTGATCACCAACTGTACACACCCAAATCGCTGTACCTTTATCTCTCCCAGTGCCTTCTTTTACATCGATAATTTCATATTCGTCAGTTTGAAACATTTTAAACTTTAAAAGATAATTACTCCTCTTCCCAATCTCATACGTACTCGAAGATTCCCTAATCATGATACCTTCATATCCCTGACTAACAAACATATCATGGTAGCCTTTGATATCAACTTTCTTCTTCACGAGGAACGTATCGACTGTGATCTCACTCCTCCTTTCTTCAAATGTGAGGTTTGGACGATTGGTATCGAAATAGTCAAATACATGAAACTCGAGTTCTTTAGGGTTCATCTTAAACATACTCGTAATCTCCTCGAATGATTTACCTGGTGCATAACACTCTCCATCGAGGTATTCTCCATCCCGAAGCCCTCGAGCCAGGTGATCCACCCCTTCAATGAGTTTACCAGTTCTCGAGAAACACCTTTTATTGGAAACGATGAGACGGACGCCATCTATTTTGGGTTGGACATAAAAGGGTTCTGTGATGTATTTCTCTCGATCCTCCCACTTATTCGCCAACATTGGGAGAATTTGGGTACACTTAATATTTTCATTATTCCACACAGTCTGTGCACGAGCATAAGCTTTTTCATACCCAGTCTTCACATTCGTGCGAGAGACTGAAACCTTCTCACTCCCGAGAACACCAGTCGTCTTCACGATGTCCGCGGTTCCATTATTAAGTTTATCAACCCTTATATCGGTGAATCTCTCATTCCCATGTTTATCTTTCTTTATAAGGCGTTCCATACTACGAATATTTAATTTCTCACCTTTAAATAGATGCCTGGGTTACCAGTTGTAAATTACGGCAGAATGGAACGACTTAGGCATGTAGAAAGCACAGTATTACAACCAAATTTGAATACATTTTGTGTGATATTTATAATTCTATGTCTATTGGGTCTCTATAAACGTTCAGTCACGATCAATCAACGAAATGCGCAATCCCATACTTGATACACTTCGATGGACTCAGGTAAATGTCTTTCTTCATGAGACGCTTGAACTTCTTCTCGGGGATGTTCGTCTTTGAGAGGTACATCTTCTTGAGCATAGTCATAAACTTTGTAGATGTCTTCATTTCATTACGAAGATCTTGGAAATTACCCCAAAACTCTGTAGTAAGCTGGTGAATCAGAAGGTACGCATTCTTCCCTATGCGACGCTCTGAACCACCCAGGAATAGAAAGGTAGCCGCACTACAACAGGAACCTTGGGCGATGGTGACAACCTTGACCCTAGAGCGCTCGAGAACATTCATCATGTTTAGACCAGAGAATATGTCTCCACCATCACTCATGATAGATATACGAATTTGTGGTTCGTACCCAACGAGTTCAGCCTTCTTTTTCAACATCTCAATTTCAAGCTTCTTGAACTGTAAAACAAACTCGAGTGCATTTTCACGATCTATGTCGCCATAGAATAGAATTTCATTTCCGATAGTCTTGACACTGTCGTTGATCTCGATCTCCTTTTCTTCATCGGTCATAGGCATTCTTCAATGCTTTCTTTACTCTTGTTACGTCTTTTGATTTTAAGCCGTTTCCAACAGCGAGATGATTAATCACGTCGAAATCTTGTGGTGTGATTCCATAATGAATGAGTGTACTTAGGTTTCCCTTTTCAGCATAATTCTTTAATAGACACAGTTCTTCAATACCAAGACCCATCCTCGATTTTTTCTTAATTTCCTCATACTTTTGTTTCCGCATTTTATAATTTCCCAACTTTGTCCAACAGCTCCCAGGTCTGATTTTATCCTGCTTAAGTGGTTCACCCATGCATGATTTTGGTATAGTCAATGCGTATAGTACAAAGTAAGGCATCATGTACCAGTTGGTGGATTGGTAAATATGGTTATCCAAAACATCCGCCATCGAGAAAGAATCTGTAGACCCCACTACGTCTACACCCTTGGAATCGATGTAATTCTCTTGGAATATATCCCAAATGTGTCCATGTTCGGGTATACTATCCATTATCTCGATAGGACTTGAATCAGTCAATACACTAGTTATGAAATCTTTCGGTGTTTTGAAGTCATCTATCTCATCATATCCATCGATATACGTAAAAAAGTTTCTAATGTTTCCAGCTGCTCTCACAGCGGCGTTGCGGATCTCAATCCCATCCTTTTCCACCAAAGTCATCAAAACATCGGGTTTATGCCTCGGAACGAAAACAGTTTCAAAATTAGGAAACATACACATGTTTGTAGTCGTGATCAGAAGAGAACCTCGAGTGAGATTGTTTCCATCCGAAACTTCTTCAACCAATGATTTGAATACAGTATCGTAATCTTCTATGAATACATGCTTTCGGGTAGGTTTAATAAACTGTAGAAAAGGTGATTCACGTTTCAAGTGTGACGTTTGTACTTCAACATGATTCGTCCCTTCGAGTACCCTTTGGAGAATGAACGATTTTCCAACCCCAATAGCGCCACATATGAACACATTCTTACCCTCATGGATGTATCTACGAATCAGATCAATCTGTTTCGTGTGTATTGTTGTAACAACGGGACTTTTTTTTTGTTCAATTATCTTAATGAAGGAGTCCATTGATGATCTTACTAATCAGGCGATAGATTTGGTGTTGCAAAACGACGCACTACATAAACGTGTCATCGAACCTTTAAAAAGGAAAATGTTTCCATTCATTGCATCAGCAGTCCTTACCAATCTGACGATGATTATTCTGTTGGTGTACCTTGCTCGACGTCTGTCTCCTCTTCCTCTTCCTCTTCTTCTTCCTCTTCCTCTTCCTCTTCCTTAGGTGCCAAGAACGTACCAACTTTTTCAAAAATAGTATCCTTTGTTATGGCTCGAATAGGTTCTATAGTTTTTGCTAATTTTAAGAGTGGAATAGGGCGCACATTCAATATTTCGGGTTTTGTGAACGCACCATCAATTGGATAGTCTTTCTCAAACGATTTCAAGATTTCTTTGGGGATGGGGGGGGACTGTTCCAGTAGACTTTCGTATATCGATTTACACTCGTCCACAAACTTTAGACCCTCCTTACTACGCTCGTCACGGGGGAGCGCCAGCTGGAGGCGGATGTTTCTAGAAAGTCCACCATGACCCAAAGCAGCCGTCCTGTGGTTCTCCATGAGTTCATTGATTTTCAGGAATTGCATGATTGTTGCGATGAGACCAGCTATGAGGTTCATACCACCAATAATGGCGGGTACACCACCCCGTATACTTTCAGGGAACGAACTTTGGGCAAAATTCGCCGTACCCGTGATTGTCGAAAGAACAATTACAGGTAAACTAAAACGCAGACTGAGTTTTTTATACATCAGAAAAGCGCGGTGGTGCATATACCGATAACACGCGGACGCTTCACCCCATTGGCGTAGCACGTTTTCGTGGTACTCGTTCCACATTTCTGCCATATTAATATCTTCAGACATGTTATAATAGATGAATATAATTTTTATCATTCATCTTATTTTTCTTTTGTGGATCTTGATTGTTCCTTTCATGAATGACCGGAGAAATTTGGAATTCTATTCGATTCTCATACCATTCATCTTCTACCACTGGTCAGTCAATGACGATACGTGCGCACTCACACAAGCTGAGATGATGATCACGGGTCAGAAAAAAGAGAAAACTTTCATGGGTCGTGTAGTTGGACCAATCTATAAGATGGAAGAAAACGAAATCAATCATCTTACAAAAACTGTGTTTTTCATACTTTGGGGTATAGCGCAATATAGACTCGGACATTTTGATAATATTATCAAAGACAGTTTCAAAATTTTTGGGGGTAAAAAAATTAACTCCGTTTGATGAGTTCCTGAACACGTTTCATAAATTCCCTGTTTCGCTTAATCTTCGGATCGGCATTAATGATGCGAAGAAGAGCCGCAGACGGTATCTTGGGTGCGTTACCCTTAGGTTTAGGGGTCGCCTTTAACTTTTTACGCGCTTCCTGGATTTGTTTAGTGGTTGGCATTTTATTATGTGTACATATTTTATAATGACCAGTGTAAACAATTTCATAGCGATGCTCATGAACTCTCGAACACAAACCCATTATTTCCATCTCAACACGAATTCATATGCACAGCATAAGGCACTCGAAAAGTATTACACGGGGATCGTACCTCTCATCGATGCGTATTCTGAGACGTATATGAGTACCCATGAAAAAATCAAACCTGTACAGATGAATAAACGTTTTAACAATAATTCGGAACTAGTCGAAAAGTATTTCAAGGATTTATTACGCCGTACGAAATCTATGAAACTTCCTAAGGATACAGACTTGAAAAATATCCAAGATGAAATTGTTACACTTATACGAAAAACACTTTACATGTTGAAACTTAAATAAATTTAAATTTATCAAAAAAATGAACACAAGACCTAAAATTGTCAAATATAATCATACATAACGCATCAGCTATATCGTGTTTCCTCTCATAAGGAATTCCACCTTCTATGTATTTTTCTGCTATGGCTACTGTTCTTTCCTTACGTTTTTCATACTCTAAATGTCGCATTCCAAAATGCACATGCATGCTCACAGGTGACACTAATAGAACCTTCTCTTTGAACATGTAATGTAATAAAATCTCGATATTTTGAAAGCCACCAGGTGGTTGTCGTTCTATAAGTATTTTGTCAGCTGAGTCGAAAATACTTTGGTGATCTTCTACAAATAAAGGAATCGTGTCTACAAAATCATTTGACTTTATATATTTATAATCTTCTAAACTCACCTTCTTTAGGAACTCTACCGTAATTTTTGGTCCCGATAAAGACTCGGCTAAAACGAGACCCATATTATGATACCCGATGTCTATCGCCAACACCTTCATGTCTTTATGTGAAAGATTTTCCTTAACTATAATTTACACTAAATGGAAGTTCATTTGCCGTATCTATAAATTTGAATGCAAATGAAATGCGAGTTAAACCCGGGACTAACGGTGCATAAGCCTGATGTGGTATATACCCCTTGAATAGTACAGCTCTTTTTGTGAACGGTTCAATTCTGGTAATTTCTTTAGTTTTCAATTCCAAGTCTCCACCAGCTTTATCATAGTTTTCGGGTGTAATATCACCTATATAGATTAAAAGTGTATATACATTTGGTTTTTGATCATCTATGTGTAATGTCACGTCTTGTCCACGTACTTGACGATTTAAATAAACTCGTTGTAAAACAAAATTTGTATTCGTACATTTGTCTATTCTATTTTTAATTTTCAAAATGAACTTTTTTGCAGAAGGGATAATATCTTCCATTCCATAATCCCAATCCCTTTGAGGTCTCAAATCAATTAGAATTTTTTTATAAGCATTATCTGCTGGTATGAAATACCACTGTCGGTTTATGGCTGGCTGTTTTTCACCATAGTATTTATTATCTAAATTGAGTGATTGTTCACCAATGAATTGTCGAGCCTCTTCTAGCTCTTCGTCGTTGATGAAATTTTCAAGAATGGTTATATCCTTCATATATCTATCTCAAACATTTTCCTTAACTATGGTAAATGAAGAACAGGACTAAGACGCAGCTCATGTCATCTATTCTATTTGTACTTGTACTCGCGCTCATGTACATGTGGTACAATCCACGTATCGTGAAGGTGATGCTCCCAATGTCACCTCGACCAACTATGGTGCGTCATGAGCCACCAGAGTATAGAGGTCCACCGATCAAGAAGTATAAACCTGGTCATATGCAACAAATGGGACTTATCACGGGAACGGGAGACGTGACCATGCCATTATACGGAAAAGAGGTTCGTGGGAGGCGTGATAGGTATCATTATTATACGACAACCCCGGGTCAGCAAATTTATCCCATTCCAGTGAGTCACAATGCTCGTGATTGCATGGAGGATATTGGGTGTCAAGAACTTTATGGAAATGAAACAGTCTCAGTACCTGGTAAGACTGGTTCATTTAAGGTGAATATGTATCGCACGGATAACTTTTTTTAAATTTTAGCGAATTTTCGCCCCTGTCCAACAAGTTTACTACTTGAGCAGCAGGATAGACAACATACGAGTAACATACCCGGATAAAACGGTGCCGGTAACGGCATTAGTGATTCCATCTGGAAACGGTATCCAGCGTAAAACATCATCATTAAAATGATACAACTACAGGACATTATAGCCGCTGACATTGGTTTGGGTTTACCTTTTGAAGAAATATCGGGGATAGGACTGATAAAAAACCATGCTGATGACATTGCTGCACCCATCGTTTATTATATACTGAGAAAATTTTAGAATGTTTTAATACCGGTCAAGAAATGTATCAGGTATTGTATTATTCGTATTATAGATGAAAGCAGAGAACATGAACAACATCCAACACCTATTTTCATGGGTAAAGTTAATTCAGCCCCTGGGTATTCTGTTTGCATGAAATACCATATGACGGCTATATTTATAAGGGAAGAAGACGCTGTAGACGCACCAGCCATCGCGGAACTACTTCGCGTAGTGGCAGTCATTTTATATTGATATATAAGATAATGTTTCTAAGTATTGAAAAACGCATTTTTTTGAAAAAGCTCGTACCAGGTTTACAAAAGCTCATGCGTTACACAGGACATGACCAAAAAATTGGGGGTACACCCCCCAGTAATGATAGTGATGAGTTTATAAAGAAACGGCTACTTACTCACACACAAGATGGTAGATATGAATTATCTGTGGGGAAATTTAGGGTAGCTATAGACACGGTCGATATTAATGAAATTTTAATTTATCTCGATCAGATCTCATTGACTATAGGTCGCGCATATACAATGGCTTTACCGGACCCACTTTTATTTTCAAAAGAAGACATCGAGTTTGTTAGACTTATCGATGTTGGGGAAATCAGGACATTTACAGATTTTTTGATGTTTTGATCAGGCAGTGTGACGATTTTCTTTGTTAGTATTAAATGCAGTACAAGGACCTGAAAGAGAAGGCTAAGAAGCTGGGTCTACGGGTTACGAAAGATGTTCGCGGGAAACGCGTCAAATTTACAGCCAAGGAACTTCGTTCTAGGATTACTATGAATTTTGAAAATAGTGTCAAAAATGCTCAGCAGGTGATTCGAATTTGTAAGACGATCGTCGTACCCAATTCTCAACTACCATCCCGAGGTGGTCCTCCTCCACCTCCACCTCCACCTCCACCATCCAGGAAACCAGTCATAAATTCTACACGCACAAAACTAATGGCTGAATTAAAGGTAGCTCTTAAAAAACGTGAGTTGAAAAAATAATATTATTTATTAGTATAAAACGATCATGGCTAATTCTCAGTCGAACCAGAACGCGAAGCCAGCGAACAACGTGAACAAGCCCGCGAACAACGCGAACAAACCCGCGAACAACGCGAACAAACCCGCGAACAACGCGAACAAACCCGTGAACAACGCGAACAAGCCCGCGAACAACGTGAAGCCCGCCAACAACGGTAACGCGAACAAGCCCGCCAACAACGTGAAGCCCGCGAACAACGGTAACGTGAACAAGCTCAACAACAACGCGAAGAAGCTCCGTGCGCTCGCCCTTCAGTTGGCTACCAACGCGATTAACAAGGCTCGTGAGACGGTACCTAACAACGCTTAAACAAAACAAGTGTAATTAAATAATGAATATAGAAGACGTCAAGCGAGTATTAGAAGGATGGGACGGAACTAATATGAGTGACGCACAAGAGATTATCGAAGGGTACGCATCCGGTACTGAATTTACAGAAGAATTCGTAGAGCACTATTTAGGTAAAGAACTCTACGAACGCCTCGAGACGATGACTATATTTTTTAAAAAATTTGAATCTCTCAAACGAGATCTACATTGAACCGTTTTTTCATAAACGACTTTACATCTTTTACATTCGGAAAACTCCAGAGATACCAACGTGACCAGAAACCAGCCCCGTTGATACCACTCATTTTCCAATTTTCCTTATCACTCCGATCGACATTTAACATCATGTTCTGAATCTTTCTGGGATCTCTCTCCGCTATGATTCGTTTAGGTATCTGACCACCATGTCTGAGTACGTACGATCGCATTCGTGAGGGTGTCTTGTGTTTGGTGTAGTCTGAGTACCCTCTTGCACCAAAATCAACAGTTTTACCGTCTTCTAGTATTGCCCTGAACTTCTTTTTTGGATCCGGGCTGCGAACGATCTTGACGCGCATACTTAATATTCACAAATATAATTTACATACCACATGCACCAGTGGCACAGTAGTTCTCCTTGTTACCATCTCCAGAGAAGAGAAGGAGCTTCTCGGGACCACGCTGGACGCGGTAAAGGTGATCGTACATGTGGAGGAGACCGATAGTCAGCGCGAGAGTTCCAACGACAACCCCTCGAACCTTACGCGCAGTGTAGGCATAAAAGATGATCACCGCAGCGAGGATCATCTGTATGATGGTCAGTTGGGGGATGGATGGCATCGAGAAACGTTCCTTGAGATCCTTGGTCTCCGTGGTGGGAGCTGGAGCGTAACCCGAAGTTTTTGGGGTATAACCTGGCATTTATTATGTATGGAGAAAATAATGTGGAATCTGTTGTTGATTCCTATAGTGATGGTTGTACATGATTACATGAAAGCACCGATTGATAAATTATATTTCAGTAACTGGAAACGTCCGATGATTGGAATAAGAAATACATTCATAGATATTTTACTTTATTCAAAAGAATATTCCACCTGGAACTTCAAAGGATTGTGGTTGATGAAAACACACTTCAAAAAAATACAGAAAGAGTTTGAAGAGGCTTCGAAAAAACTCGACAAACGATTTTATCATGATTTGGATCCATGGTTTGAAAAGAATGAAAAATATTACTATTACAAAGGTGAAGATTTCCCTCTATTGAAAAGTTTAACTGATCAAATACCCAGTATTTATAATTGGACGTGTGCGTTCGCGGTCATGGAGGGTCCTATGACTATACCACCCCATAGGGCTGAAACTAATCATTTATTGAGATACCACATCACGATATTTGGTGACGGTGACTGTACCCTATACACTGAGAATGGACCACACGTACACCACGAAGGTGGGGATTTCATATTTGATCACTCAAGATATCATGAAGTCGTGAAGACTGGAGATGGTCGAAGGGTTGTACTTATTCTCGATGTTCATAGAATTTAAAAAAATAACATCCTACTGTATGAAGATTAGAATCCTATTAATTATAGTGTTCATAATCCTGATACCATTCATGTTAAATTTATGGAATGGGTATCTTAAGCCAGCTCAGAGTGGGAATTTTGAACATGTTGATTGTTCTACAATTTCTAATAACTTGAATCCATATGTAAATGATATCATCAAACTCATAGAAGAACATGGTAATAAAACAAGTGCCGGTCCAGTCGAGGGTTACAAACTTGTGAGAAGTACCGTGAAAGAGAAGTTACCACAAGTGTATAAGATCATAGAGGACTATGTTTCAAAAATCGACACAGACGGTTTGAAACCAGCCAATTGTGAAAGAGAGCAGTACTGTTGGTTTTTGCGCCTGTATAATAAGAAGGGTCATTATATCGACTGGCATTTCGACAATAACTTCACGAACGGGTTACGAAAGACATACGTGTGTAACGTGTACATCAGTGAATGTAATGCGTCTCATCTCATGACTAAAGATCGATACGAAAGAGTCAGGGTTGATGAGAGTCGTGCGGGTAAAGGTGTTGTGTACAATGGGAGTGAAGTAAAGCATTCAGTTTCCAGACAGAATGATGGTTGTGTTAGGATTTCTCTGATCATTCCTTTATATGAAGACGACTCTGTATCTATGGTGGGTTGGTTGAGAAGAGGCGCACGAAATATATCCGATAAGATTTTCAAATTATAGATGTTTCCTACACACGGCAATATACATATCACTTCCACCTATGAGTTCCAGGGTTTTGTCGTCTACAATTCTTTTGGTGAATGGTCCCTGTGTCCCATCATTACATCGCATACACAGAGCTGAAAGTTTCGTCACATCACACGCGAGAGGGATACAGTCGATAAGTTCACCAAACTTATTCTGAAATGAATCTGCATCGAGACCAGCCAAGATAACAGACTTGTTCACCTGTAGACAACATTCTACAAATTTCGTAAGTCGTGGAAAGAATTGAGCTTCATCAATAGCAATTATATCAGCTTCATCAAATTCATCTGTATTAATAATTTCAAATAAGTCAAACACTTTATGACAATCAAACTTTACATTATCATGTGTTTTGAGAATTTCATCGGGGGACCTGGTATCTTTTGCTGAGTTGATAACAAGGATCTTCTTATTTATGACTTTCAGTCTCTTAAGTCGTCGAATAAGTTCAGATGTTTTACCCGAAAACATATTTCCCATAATAATTGAAAGTCCCATCGCACCTTATTATTATAATATTGTATTTTTTATATGGTTACTTTTCACAGAGCATTGTTCAGCGGACATAAAGGGTATTATGACCCCAAGACGGGAAATGTGAAATTTGGTTCACAAGTATTTCCAAGTATTGAGGTAGCTATAAAATATCTTAGTGAGAAGTAAGATGCCTCTCACCGATGCAACCATCACGAAAAAGGTTGGTGAGTTGCGTAAATCTGAGGGTAAAATCTATGCACCCCTCAAATATTTCAGGGGGCTTGAGTCTCTCAAGGGGGTTGAGACACGTTATAAAAAGATGCTCCGGAAAGACTACTCCAATTTCGATACAGACAAGGGACAAAAGACTAAGACTTCCTCCTACACCCAGAAATTTAGGAAGATGTACGGACCAGAGGTTAGGTCCCTACCCGAAATTTCTAAGGCTACTAAGATTCCTCTAAAGACAGTGAAGACCGTGTTTAACAGGGGACTCGCTGCGTGGAGAACCGGGCATCGTCCGGGTGCTTCTCCACAAGCGTGGGGGTATGCTAGGGTGCACAGCT
>Ga0209502_10000435_pt1 | contig 45612 bp, 48 predicted proteins | sample ArcticOcean_MG_C_10_FD_187442 | JGI IMG/M metagenome (GOLD analysis project Ga0209502, IMG submission 187442) | Marine microbial communities from western Arctic Ocean - ArcticOcean_MG_CB11_90 (SPAdes) (version 2) | ecosystem: Environmental > Aquatic > Marine > Oceanic | place: Arctic Ocean... | reverse complement strand
TGCCTCATCAAGATTAAGTTTTACTAAAGAAACCTTAACTGGAGTTAAATCTTTTAAAATAAAATTCAAGGGAGATGGCAATACTTATAAACTACGACTTAGACAAAACAACAGACGTGCCTCTTACTCTTGTGATTTTAAATCTTTCAAAGATAAATGGATTGAAGTGAATATTCAGATAGAGGATTTTAAACCCTCGTGGCGAGGTTATTCTTACTCCAATTATCCTGCTTTGGATATCAAAGAAATAAATTCATTGGGTTTACAAATTTCTGACAAACAAGAAGGGGAATTCAAATTAGAAATAAAATATATTAAAGCAATCTATTAATAAAATGAAAAAACTAATTCTATTATTATTTATGCCACTTTTAACAACTGGACAGAACAATTCGTTAGTGTCAAGTGAAATAAAATATTATGGAAAAGATTTTTTAGACTTGAAGGAACCGTAATTCCTGATTCAGTTAAGGAAAATCGTTACGATAGATTGCCTTTTTCATATAAAAATATTTTTTATATAGACAGTAAAAATGCATTAGGACTTGACCAAGAAGGAACGGTAGATTGAGTTCATTTTAATGATTTAGGTTTTATGAGATATGCAGACTTTTTAATAGAAAAGTTTGAAGAGTTTGAATTAATAGATGTTAAAAAACAATCAGAAAAGACAAGTCTTTTCATTTTTGTTAAAGTTTTACAATTCTAAACCATAGACATACTATCTTCTTTTAATTCTGCAATTTTGTAATTCCTTTTTTAATTTTCGTAAGCATTTAATTATATTTGAATAATGAGTGGACAACAACTTAACAATCCTTTACATGGAATAAAATTAGCTACCATGTTAGAACAATTATTTCTAGAATATGGCTGGGAAGAATTAGGAAACACTTTAAATATCAATGCATTTAAAAACAATCCTACTTATAAATCGAGTTTAAAATTCTTAAGAACCACCCCTTGGGCAAGAAAAAAAGTAGAGAATTTATATTTAAAAAATATGATAGATTAGTCTTTAATTATTTTTTACTTAAAGTCAATCTTTAGCTGCCAAGCATTTTTAACCTTTCGACTTTTGATGTTTAATCTTATAGATATTCACAAGAATTTTGTGTTTTAATTTGTAAAGTAAACATTACAAGATAATATTATGAGAGAACAAAAAAAACAAATGAAAATTATGCTGGCATGGACATTAGCATGGGTAGTAAGTTTAGGTATTTTAACAGGTGCAGAAAACTCACTTTGGGATAATAATATATATACTATAATAGGGTTAATAATAAATTTTGCTATTGGAATAGGTATGATAATCGCTAATAAAAATTTATTTAAGACTTATGACGAATTACAAAAGAGAATTCAATTTGAAGCAATGGCAATTACATTGGGATTAACTGTAGTTGTTGGTCTTACATATGAGGTCTCTTTTGATTTTGGAATTATTGGTAAGGAACCTGAATTCGAATATCTAATGATGTTTATTTGTCTTTCATATGTTGTTGCCAATATCGTTAATTCAAGAAGATTTCGATGAAAAATAAAGTTAAAGAGTTAAGGAAAAATCAAAAATTGACACAAGAAGAATTAGCAAACTTAATTGGTATATCACGTCAAGCTATAAATGCTATTGAAAAGGAAAAGTTCGACCCAAGTTTACCAACAGCGTTTAAAATGGCTAATCTATTTAAAACAACAGTTGAAGACCTTTTTATATTTAACAAATAGATATATACTAGTCTACGTTTACACAAAATTAATAACACTCAACCTTAAAAATTTAATGAAAATATATTCCGTATTTAATTTATTTGATTTTAAATTTAAGGGATTCTGTTTTTTAATTTAAAAATTCTGAAATCAATCTGTGGAAATGATGAACACCCTGCTCTTTTGTTGGTGAAAACCTTCCTGCTTTATAAAAAGACGATCTTAATCCGTTATGAACGTTTTCTACTACAAACTCATCCTCTTCTTCCACCTTTTGAAGTTGATTACCTGCTCCCCTATTTAATTTAGACTCGTCAAGAACATAGGATCTAAAAGAAATCTTGGTTAAAGAATCTGAAATAGGTTTAACAATATTAATTGACAGTCCCCAAGGGTAAAAATTAAACATCATGTTTGGAAAAACCCAGTAATAGTAAGCTGCTACATTTTTTCCAAAATCTATGTGACCTTCTGGTAAATTAAAAACATCAGAATCATCCTCACTATATCCGATTTGTAAGTTACAATGATCATAAATTTCTGTTTTGTAAACATCGTAATCTAAAACTTCATTTAAATCCTTATGGACAAATGGAATATGAAATCCTTCTAAATAATTATCGCAATACAACGCCCAGTGAGCATTAATTGTGAAATCTTTTGATAATGATGAGTCTGGTAGAAATTCATCTATTGGCAAAAAACCTACCCTTTCATTTATTTTATTAATTACTTTTTGAAAATCAAAAGTGGGATTTAAACCTGCAAATAATAATTTTCCCCATTTAACAAGTGGAAAAGTATGTAAATCATCACAAGGTCTAGGGAAATTTTTAGCCTTACTAAACTCAGGCATGTATTCAAACTTGCCCATATCATCAAATCTTCTTCCGTGATACATACAAGTGATTTTTTTTGCTTTTCCTGGTTCTATAACCAGAATATTCCCCCTATGAGTACAAACGTTAGTCATGCAGTTAATACTTCCATCTTTAGCTTTTGACAAAATAATTGGTTCATTCAAGTAATCTTCTAATATTAAAAGAGGATAAACAGAATTTGTTTCTTTAACTAAATTGTCATCCCCTACCCACTGCCAAGATTTTAAAAATATTTTCTTTTTCAAAAACTCAAAAACTGCTGGGTCTTTATAAAAAAAAGAAGGCAATGTTTCTGCCTTTGTTATATCAGGATCAATTTTATATTTATCTTTCATTAATATTAAATAACTAATTTAAAGAAATATAGATTTTTATTTTGAAGAAGCAAAATCAAAAAATTGGTTTATTAGCGGCTACATCTTTGATAGTAGGAAATATGATCGGAGCAGGTATTTTTGTCTTACCAGCAAGTCTTGCAAAATTTGGAGGAATAAGTGTTTTGGGGTGGATTTTTACAGCATCTGGAGCATTAGTTATAGCTAAGATTTTTAGTAATTTCAGTAAACTAATTTCAGATAGAAATGGAGGTCCATATTTATATTCTAAGATTGTTTTTGGAGATTTTATTGGGTTTTTAGTGGCTTGGGGATATTGGATTTCATGTTGGGTAAATAATGCAGCAATCGCAGTTGCAATTGTTAGTGCTCTAAGCTTCTTCTTTCCAGAGTTAATAACTAGTCCAACTTCTGCAACTTTAACTGGATTAGCATTTATATGGTTTTTCACTTGGACTTCCTCTAAAGGGGTTAAATCATCTGGTAATATTCAAATTTTCACAACAGTTGCTAAAATAATCCCTCTACTATTTATAATAATTTCGGGAATATTTTTATTTGATTGGAATGTTTTTCCAGAATTTAATATTACAGGTAAAAGTGATTTTGAAGTTTTCCCAATTGTCTGTGTAATGACATTATATGCTTTCTTAGGTATAGAATCCGCTACGATACCTGCCAATAGTATAAAAAACCCTAGTAATACAATTCCTATTGCGACTATGATTGGAACTGTTATTTCTACTTTAATATATGTTTTTGGAACTATCATTTTATTTGGTATTCTTCCTAATGAAGTAATAGCGAATTCACCTGCTCCATTTGCTGAAGCTGGTGAAGTTATCGGAGGGAAATACGTTGGATATTTTGTTTCAGCAGGTGCTGCAATTTCTGCAATCGGAGCTTTAAATGGTTGGATTTTAATCACTAGTTACATGCCTATGTCAATGGCTAAAGACAGGCTTTTTCCTAAAATTTTTACAACAAAAAACAAGAAAGGTTCACCAATTTTTAGCTTAATATTTGGAAGTATACTAACTTCAATAGTTATGGTAATGAATTTTTCCCAAGGTCTAGTTTCTAGGTTTGAATTTTTAATTTTACTAACAACATTATCAACCCTAGTACCATATCTTTTTGTAAGTGCTTCATATATATTTTTCCATATTCAAAATAAATATTTAAAGATTGAGATTTTCAAATCTGCTAGTCTTGGACTAATTGGATTAATTTATTCTGTATGGGCTATTTTTGGTTCTGGCACTGAATCAATTTACTACGGAACTATATTATTACTAATTGGTATCCCATTCTATTTTATAATGAAAATTAAAAGTTAGTTTTCACTCTATTTTTAGTTATTTTTGTTACAAATAAAACAAAATGAATTCCACAAAAAACATAAATCTGCTTCTAAAAAAACTAGGTATTAATGAAAGTCAAAAAGGCTGCTCAAATGGAAAAAAATGGTCTGGTTCAGGAAATTTCATTGATTCATATAGTCCCGTAAACGGATCTTTATTAGGAAAAGTTCAGTCAGGTGATAAAAATGATTATGATAAGTTAATTAATGAGGCTGAAATTGCTTTTAAAAGTTTTAGGAAAATTCCTGCTCCCGAAAGAGGAGATTTAGTGCGTCAATTAGGAAATAAAATAAGAGAAAATAAAGCAGAATTAGGTGAGTTAGTTTCTTGGGAAATGGGAAAATCTTTACAAGAAGGAATGGGGGAAGTTCAAGAAATGATTGACATATGTGATTTTGCTGTAGGACTTTCCAGGCAATTATACGGACTAACTATGCATTCTGAAAGACCAAACCACAGAATGTATGAACAATACCACCCTTTAGGTGTAGTAGGAGTTATTTCAGCTTTTAATTTTCCTGTAGCTGTTTGGAGTTGGAACGTGGCATTAGCTTGGATATGTGGAAATGTCTGTATATGGAAACCCTCAGAAAAAACACCTCTTTGCAGTATTGTATGTCAAAACTTTATATCTCAGGTATTAAAAGAAAATAATATTCCTGCAGGTGTATCTTGTCTTATAAATGGTGATAAAAATATTGGCCAGTGGATGTCGGAAGATATTAGAGTTAATCTATTATCTGCTACAGGCTCTACTAAAATGGGAAAAGAGGTTGCAAAGAAAGTTGGCGCTAGGCTGGGCAAATCTTTATTAGAACTGGGCGGAAATAATGCAATTATAATTACTCCAAGTGTTGATATAAAACAAGCAGTAATAAACATTGTATTTGGAGCAGTAGGGACTTGTGGACAAAGATGCACCTCAACTCGAAGAATTATAGTGCATGAATCTATAATCGATCAAATAAAAGTAGAATTAAGTAAAGCATATAAACAACTGAAAATTGGTAACCCTTTAGATCAAAGTAACCATGTAGGACCTTTGATTGATAGTAATGCTGTAAATCAATATTTATCGGCTATTGAAACAGTTAAAAAGCAAGGTGGCAAGTTCATTGTTGATGGTGGTATATTAAACGGAAAAGATTTTGAAAGCAATTGCTATGTTAAGCCAGCAATAGCGGAAATTAAAAATGATGTTCCCATTGTACAAACTGAAACATTTGCCCCTATTCTTTATTTAATTAAATATAGTGGGAATCTTGAAAACGCTATAGAAATAATGAATGATGTAAAACAAGGACTATCCTCCGCTATTATGACAGAAAAGTTAAAAGATTCCGAAACTTTCTTATCACATTGGGGAAGTGATTGTGGAATAGCTAACGTTAATATTGGCACTTCTGGAGCTGAAATTGGAGGAGCATTTGGAGGAGAGAAAGATACTGGAGGAGGTAGAGAAAGTGGTTCTGATGCTTGGAAAGTTTATATGAGAAGACAAACTAATACCATAAATTATTCTTCTGAACTAGCATTAGCCCAGGGTATTAATTTTGATTTATAAATTTTAAAGATAAAAAAAACCTCAATGAGGTTTTTTTTTATTTAATAAGACTATTAATCAGAATCGCTATCGGAATGATTCTCATCTGAATCATCATCATGAGTTTGACTTTGATATTTAAAATAGCCTTCCACAGGAATCATTAAATGATCATAACCAGTTCCCTTAAACATAACATAAGGAGCACCACTGTTAAAATCTGTAGTTTGACCTTCTAAAGAAGCAGGATCTTTTGGAAATAACATTAAATGCGCTCCAGATTCAATCCATTGTCCCTCAGCCGCATCTTCCTTATTAAACACCAAGTGTTTAGTGTTATCTTCTCCCATATCGCCATGTAACATCCACGCCCATCCATCAGAATCCATTTCAGGAGCGGTACCACCCATATACGCCATTGCCCATTTCATAGCTGGACCATCACCAACCATGGCCATGGCTTCATGTGCATCTATCCAACCATTTACTGGATCAGACATTCCCCTAGGGTTTGCAGCCATTGCAGTCCATCCATTAGATCCTTCTCTTAAAACGGATCCGTCTATATCAACTACAGTACATTTAGCGGCTATATAAGAAGGTGCAGCTGTACTATAAGCCCATACTTTCCATTCAACAGATGTGTGAGGACCATCAGGCTCTCCAGTTCTATCTATTTCAACCTCAACCTCAATAATTTCGGGTTCAGGATTTAAAAACGATGTTGCTTTTTTTACGGCAGTATTATTACATGATGCGAAAAGACATATTGTAAATAACAAAATTAAATTTTTCATAATATTTAAGATTTATTTATCTTAAATCTAGTGAATTTAATTTATATCTGTCTGCATATCGGGATCATACTGACAACATAGAGGAAGGTTATCGTAGGCTTCTTTGTTTAATTCATTTAAGTCTGTTCCGTATCCAGAATCAGAAATAGCCTTGTGAACTGATATTAGATCAATCATTTGATCATCATACACTAAGCTCACTTGTTTGGTTTTTACGTCCCAATCGGCCTTCAAAACACCTTCTAAAGACAAAGCTGAGGCTTCAATTGTTTTTTTACACATCTTACAATTTCCTTTAACGCCAAAAGATGTTTCTGTACCCATTAATTCTACAATAGCTTCAGCTTTGACGTCATTAATATCTGAATTAGCTGGATCGTTAAATGACATATCTCTTAGGAAATACACAATAAGTAAAACTATTATTAAAGACAGTGTTATTTTAAATTTTGTTTTCATATTATTTTATTTTAATGTATTGATAAAGTTTCGTAAAGACAGCAATCTGGAAGGTTATTATAGATTTCAGTTGGTGCAGTATATTTATCAGTGCTATGACCAAGCAAGGAAATTTCCTTATGAATGTCATCTAACTTTATTTTTTTAGAATTATATATAAGTGAAATATTATTAGAAATTATATCCCACTTAACATATTTAACTCCTTTTAACTTTAATGTGCCATTTTCAATTCTATCTTTACACATTTCACAAACGCCTTTAACGTTAAAAGAAACTTTTTGAGATTTTAAATTATTTCCTTGAGAGAAACAAAGTGATGAAACGAAAAGTGAAACAATAATTAAATATTTCATATTACTAATTTAGTTATTAAATCTTAAACCTACATAAAATAAAGCTCCATGTATAGGAGCATAAATAAGTGAAGTGTCAAAATCAGTTCCAAAAGGATATCCTCCAAGAACTGGATTTTTCTGGGTATATCCTCCAATATTTTCTCCACCAATATAAATCTCAAATTTATTAGAAAAAACCCTTGTTATTTGTGAATTTACTAGACTATAAGAGGGTGAACTTCCTTTAAAATCAATTAATGAAGTGTGGCTTGGTAATCTTTGATTCCCAATCCAATTATAAGTAAAATCGAATTTCCACTTTGATCCATTTTCATTTTCGTCTGTCGATGCTTCAATATTGGTGAAAAATCTATTTTTTGGAGTTAAAGGATTTTGTTTAAATCCAGAATTATATTGTTTTTTTACATCATAGTTCTTAAATGTTGATTTGAATAGTACGTTGTCTAGTATTTGATATTCTAAATCAATTTGCAGACTTTTAGAAAAACTTTTTCCATTTAAATTATAAAAGGATAATTCCCCTTGCGTTTCCCAATCAACTATAACTTGATTGTCAAAATCTGTAACATAATAATCAAAGGTAATATCGCCTTCTCTATTGTTTATGAAAAATCCCTGCCTTAAACTTATACCATAATTAAATGCTTTCTCTGGATCAAGTCCATAAAATTTACCAAGATTATTATTAATTTTTATTTCACGACCTGTTGCAAAAATATTTTGATTTTCTGAAAATATATTGGAAGCTTTTCTTCCACTTCCAAGTGATAATCTTATTACAGATTTTTCATAAGGCTGATATCTCATATGAAATCTTGGTGTAAAAAAACTTCCTAAATTATTATGAATGTCATATCTAATACCAGCAACAAGACTTATGGCATCCATACTATCGTAACTGTATTCAAAAAAACCTCCAATAGATTTATCTATTCTAGTAAAGAAATTGTTTTTAACATCAACAAGTTCATCAAAATCATCATATGAATAATTTAATCCTAATTTAATTTTATTAAGGGTGTTACCTATAATAGAATTGTAAATTATATTAGAATAAAAACTGTTTTGATTTATATTATAATTTCTAGATCCAAAAAAAGAATTTTGATCATGCTTTGAAAAAGCCATTTGTAATCCTAAAGATTGATAAGGAATACTTGTGTTAACATATCCGAATTTAAAATTAGAATCAAATCTACTTGTATTTATTCCCCCTTTCCATGGTGCTCTAATAAATGCCATGTCCTTAGTGTTTTCTCCTATAACCTTATCATCTTTCATATAACGAACACCAAGAAAGCTAACTGTTCCCTTTTCTGGATTTATATATTGCCATCTATTGAATAAATTAAATGCTTTAGACGTAGGTTGATCTAAAAAGCCATCATTATTGTTATCATTAATTGAGCTATTCTTATTTACATGTAAGTATATCCCTGAACTTAATTTATCGTTAAATTTTTTATTTCCATGAATATTAATTTCATTTCTTCCCATATTAGAAGAATAAACATTAACAGATAATGGATTATCAGAATAGGGCTTTTTAAGTTCAACATTAATTTGACCTGAAATACTTTCAAAACCATTTACTACACTACCTGAACCTTTTGTTATCTGCATACTTTCAACCCAAGTACCTGGTATAAAAGATAAACCATAAACTTGAGAAGCTCCTCTAATCATTGGAATGTTTTCTTCTGTTATAAGCAAATAAGGACTTTCTAAGCCAAGCATTTTAACCTGCTTAACTCCAGTTACAGCATTAGAATAACTTACGTCAATTGAAGGATTTGTTTCAAAACTTTCTGAGATATTACAACATGCAGCTTTAAGCAACTCATCACTACTAACGTTAATGATGTTTTGTGTTTTAAAGTATGATTTTTGAATAGTTTTCTTTCTTTTATTAACTACCACTTCATCCAATTGACTGTTATCTACAACCATTAAATGATTATATTTTTTATTATCACCAATCTCAACTATATCCTCTTTGAATCCAATAAATTTAAATATTAATTTATTTGAAGAAGCAGAAAATGGTATTGAGTAATTACCATTAACATTAGATGTAGCTCCGTAAGAAAGATCTTCCCAGTATACAGAAACACCTTCTAAATTAGATTCAATATTTGATTCATTTATATAAGTTACTTTTCCTGAAATTAGTTCTTGAGATAAAAGGTTTGAAACAAGAAAAAAGGTAATTAAAAATAATATTTTATTCACTTAAATATTTTTTAGATCTTACGATAGAGTTGACACGAATGTCTTCCCAAAACAGGTTAATGTCAGCCTTATGATAATCTTTCACGGTAGACAATAAAATTCTTTTAACTAAACCCATTTTTGGCAATTTAACCATCACTTTATCGTCGATGTTTTCAATTTTAACAGTTTTAGGGAAAATTTTATTGTTTAAATAAAGAAACCCTTTGTGATCTTTATAATCAGTGGAATTCTTTTCATCCCAAGTTATTGGATTAGAACAAATGGCGCCTTTAATCCAATCTTTTGAAATTGTATAACTAGCTTTTTTTTCTTTAGAAGAAGACATTACTCTGTAAGTATTCCATGTAACAAAACCACCAGTTTGCTCAGCGCTAGTCATGTGATTAATATGCTCAAAGTCTTCGTTTATTACTTTTGTCCCTATTAAGTAAGCTGCAATTAATTTCTTTTGAAGGGGTTTTCCATCAAAAAACTCTTTTAATAATCTTTTAGCATGTCCAGCTCCTTGACTATGACCTGCAATAATAATTGGTTTAGAATTATTATACTTACTTAAATATGTTATAAAAGCTTGTCTAATATCTTGGTAAGCCATTTCATAGGCTTTCTCTCCACCGTTTTTCCAGAAAGATTCTCTAAATACTCTTAGATGAGCTTGTCTATAAAAAGGAACATATAAATCACCTACTGAATACCAAGCTGAAGACTGAAATTTAATTGATGAACCTAAAACATAATCTCTAGTCTTTAAATCATATATGTTGGCATTCCATGAAGTATCATTTTTATCAGAAAGCATAGTTGGATAAATAAAAAAAACATCAACTGGAAGTTTAGAGTTCTCGTTTTCAAATTCCGAAAGCAACTCAAGCTTATTTTCTGGATGAACTGCCCAAGATTTTAATAACTCATAATCTGGTGCTGCAGAAGGCTTAAACTCATTAAAAGATTGGCTATTGTATTCTATAGGACTATTACTTTCAGACAATAAACCACAAGATAATAAACTAAATGAAGTTAAAACTAAAATTATGTGTTTCATAATCTTTATATTTCAAATATCGTGCTAAACTACGTATACTTTCTTAAATTTGATTAAAATATAAATAATGAAAAATAATCTCTTTTTATTAGCCTCTTCTCTTATGTTAGTTAGTTGTAGCATTCCTAACATGATTGTAGTCGAACTTGAATCAAAAAACTCAAGTAACGTCAATGGAAATGTAGTTTTTATTGAAGAAGGTGATAATATTAAAATGATAGCCACAATAAACAACTTAAGTCCTGGAGAACACGCCATTCATATTCATGAAAAATCAGATTGTTCCTCTAATGATGGTAAGTCTAGCGGAGGACACTGGAACCCAACTTTAACAAATCACGGAAAATGGGGAGATCAAAGCGGATTTCATATTGGTGATATAGGAAACTTTACAGCGAATGAAAAGGGAGTTGGGATTATTAATTTTAGCACAGATTTATGGTGCTTAGATTGTGGTGATGATAATAAAAATATCATAGGAAAAGCAATTATAGTTCACCAAGGAACAGATGATTTCGTTTCTCAACCATCTGGTGCTGCAGGATCAAGAATAAGTTGTGGTGGTATTATTTCAGAAAATGCTGTTTTAAGATCTAAAGAATAATTACCATTCTCTTGATTTGTTTTCTTGTTCAATCTCTAATAATTGTTTTTCTGATAAAACCTTTAAAAAAGAAGGGTGCTGTTCAATGGCATATTCAATTTTTTTAATAATATTTTCAATAGAATCATTATCATAATCGATATCCAAAGGTTTCTTTATCTCCATAGACTGAAGTATATTTTTCTTTTTAATTCTTATTCCTTTTTTATCAAAAGATCTTCTAAAACCATCAATTACTATTGGAATAACAATTGGTTTATATTTCTTTATTATATGAGCTGTCCCTTTTCTTATAGGTTTATAAGGAGTTGTTGTTCCCTGAGGAAAAGTAATAACCCAGCCATCATCAAGTGCTTTCCCTATACTACTAATATCACTCATCTTAACTTGTCTATTTATTTCTTCCCCTTTAGCTTTCCAAGTTCTTTCAATAGACACTGAGCCAGCATAAGCTAATATTCTTGGCAACAACCCTGATTTCATTGTTTCTTTAGCTGCTACAAAATAGAGATTCATTTTAGGCTGCCACAAGTAACCTACGTTTTTAATAGAATCAACTCTTCCACTTAAACTGGCATTAAACACATGAATCATTGCGGTAACATCCGCAAAATATGTTTGATGATTAGAAACAAAAAGAACTTTATTTTCAGGAAGAGACTTTATAATTTCTGATCCTTCAATGTTAAGTTTGTTAAATTTATTAAATCTTCTATGAGATAGAACACCAATAATTCTAATTATCCATTTCTTTATTAAAATTATATGTCCAAAAGGATTTCTTTTAAATATACCCACCTATTATAATTTTGATTTGCTAATGTATTAAGAATTAGTCATATCGAAATAAAATTCTAAAAATTCATAAACCATCATTGCAGTAGCTCCCCACAATATGTGATTATCTATTAAATAACTCGGAACCTTTTGAGTATGACCATTGACTGAGACTTTCGATTGAACAATTTTTAAATTAATTAAATCCTCAATTAGTGGTGTGATAATTAATGCGACTTCTTTTTTGTCAGCTTTAAAAGCAAGATTACTATCACTATAACCAACATAAGGTTGGACTTTAAAGTTACTGGGAGGGATATAAACTGAAGACAATTTATTTACAACTTTAATAGAAGATGGCCTTACTCCAATCTCTTCATATGTTTCTCTTAAAGCAGTCAATTCTAAGTTACCATCTCCATTTTCCATTTTACCACCTGGAAAACTTATCTGATTCGAATGCACCCCGTTGTACTTATTTCTAAGTATCAAAACAATCCTCGTATTATTATTATTATCAGGGTAAAAAAGCATAAGAACGGCAGCTTTTTTATAATCAGGTGGAATTATTCTATTTTTTAGTAATTTTATTCTCGAAAGAGGTGTTATTTTAGACAAAGTATCATGTCCTGGAAGTTTAAAATCATTTATTTTTAATAAAATTTTTTTAAAATTATTAAAATGCATTTTTTAAGATTATTATTAATTACTCTCCTATTTTTCTCTTGTAAAGATATAGGTAATAAAGCAGAACCTAAAAAGTATAATAAGGAAAAAGAAATTAAAACTTTTGTAAAAGCTAAAAAAGAAACATTTTTATTGAATGATAAAAATGTAATTCCTTTCTTTTTTGAATATGGAAAAAAAAACACTGAAAGTAAAGTTAAAATCGTTACAGATTTTGGTGATATTGAGATAGAATTATTTAAAAATACACCATACCATAGAGTAAACTTTATCTATTTAACTAAGAAAAAATATTTTAATGGTGAGTTTTTTCATAGAGTAGTTAAAGATTTTATAATTCAAGGTGGGAATTCAGATAATAAAAGTACTTCAAAAAAAAGAAGATCAATTGGCAAATACTTATTGCCACCTGACACTAAAAAAGGGTATAAGCACCACAGAGGGATTATCTCCATGCCAAGTAGTGAAATGGAAAATCCTTATAAATTAGCTTCACCATATGAGTTTTTTATTGTTCAAAAAAATAATGGAGCTTATCATTTAGACGGTAACTACACCCCTTTTGGACGCGTTACAAAAGGAATGGGCGTGGTTGATGCAATCTCTAATTTAGAAACTGACAACAGAGATTGGCCGTTAGATAATGTTCGTTTTAATATAGAGTTGATTAAATAATTATTTATATGATTCTATAATAAAAACTAAACTAAAACCTTTTCTAAATGTGGGTTTTCAAAAGTAAATTTTTTAACCCATATAATCAATTCATCGTATTCATAGGGGAGTAATCTTGAAGACGCTTTGCTAAGTTCTTTTTTGAACAACACTGGATTAAAACTAACTTTTTTTAATACATCGATTGTATAATTATAAACAGATCTTGACATAATACATAGTTATTTATTAAATATATGTATTATTTATAATTTTAAATGTTTAAGAAATGTTAACGTTTTGATCTAAGTTTAATGCTCCAGTCAAACGAGAATTCTGAAACAACATCTCCTTTTTCATTAACTCCTTTAGTTTTAATAGTTATAGTTTGTGGAAGCTTAGTAGTAACTGCGTCAATAATTAACTTATCTAAATCTTCACCTTGATCATAAGTAAATAAAATTTTTCCAGTTGCCTTCTTAGTAAAAACAGAGCTAGAACCAACCAAAAGCATAGCAATACTTTGCCCACTTTTATTTATTTTATTCATTAAAAGTAATCCTCCCGCCATTTCTGCAGCCATACCTTGTACCGCCCAAAAAAGAGATTTAAAAGGGTTTTGATTAATCCACCTATGCTTGACTCTAACTACACATTTGTCTTCGTTCAAAGAATCAACTCTAACTCCACATATCCAAGCAGCAGGTAACGCAAAAAAAGACAAAGTATTTCTCATTCTCAATATGATTTTATTCATAATAATATACTTAATATAAATATACTGATTTAGTATACAATTATTCTAATCCTGCTAAATAACGCTCCGCATCTAATGCAGCCATACACCCAGTACCAGCAGCTGTAACTGCTTGTCTGTAATCCTTATCTTGTACATCACCTGAAGCAAAAACTCCGGGAAGATTAGTTTTTGTAGTTTTTCCATGAGTTATAATATAACCCGAATCATCCATGTCAATTTGACTTTTAAAAATATCAGTATTAGGCTTGTGTCCAATTGCTATAAAAAGTCCCGTAACTTCTACATTATCTACTTTATTTGACTGTGTATTAATAATCCTCACACCTTCAACTACATCTTTACCTAAAACTTCTTGAATTTGAGAATGATATCTTAGTTCAATATTACTTTTTGACTTAACTCTATGTTGCATTGCTTTTGAGGCTCTCATTTCACCTTTTCTTACAATCATAGTTACCTTAGAGCATATGTTAGCTAAATAAGTAGCTTCCTCAGCTGCAGTGTCCCCACCACCAACTATTGCTACGTCTTGTCCTTTATAAAAAAACCCATCACAAACAGCACAGGCAGAAACACCACCTCCTCTTAATCTTTGTTCTGATGGAATTCCTAAGTATTTTGCTGTAGCTCCAGTAGATATAATTATAGTTTCAGCTTCAATCTCTAATTTTTCATCTACTATAACTTTATGAATCCCCCCAAATTTATCACTTAAATCAACTTCAGTAACCAAACCAATTCTTACTTCGGTACCAAATCTTTCAGCTTGTTTTTGCAAATCAACCATCATTGAAGGACCATCTACCCCATCAGGATATCCAGGAAAATTATCAACTTCAGTAGTTGTAGTCAATTGACCACCCGGTTCCATTCCAGTATATAAAACTGGATTTAAATCTGCTCTAGAAGCATAGATTGCAGCTGAATAACCTGCAGGCCCTGATCCAATGATCAATGTTTTAATTCTTTCTATTGACATACTATAAATTTAAAAATATAAATTTAAAATAATTGAGACTTTTCTGAGTAAAAAAACATAAAAAGTTATCATCATAAATTATTATCGTATAAATATCATGTATTGTTTGATGATTTTTGAAATAATACTATATTTGCGCCGCTCACTTCGGGGTGTAGCGTAGCCCGGTTATCGCGCCGCGTTTGGGACGCGGAGGTCGCAGGTTCGAATCCTGCCACCCCGACTAATAGAATTCATAAACCCTTAAACTTTAAGGGTTTTTTATTTCCTGTATTTAATCTGACCCCCCACATGGTTCCCGAAATTGATTTATTTTACTTAAGTTAAAGAAAATAAAAACCTCATTAAAACTCTTAACTAATAGAAAAAATAACAAAGGAGAATATCTAATTATGTGGTCATGGTTATAAATTCCTTCATCCCAAATTTTTTTTAACTTAGATAAAATCTTATTATGTACGATATTCTTTTTGCCAAAACTTTTTTGATTGTAGGTTGCATGTTAGTTATTACTACCTTCTTTTCAAGAATCAACAAGGCATATGAGACAATGTCTGAGGCTATAATTAATATAGTTGGTACATTTCTATTCTTATTTGCAATAATGTATTATGACGATGTATATCCATTAAATTTAATTCTTGTAGCTATTTTTTCTGGATTTATAGGTTGGAGTATTGGGCCAACAGTTTCTGCTTTAGGTGAGAACTTCAAGATGAGAAAATATAAAAAAAAATATGGTCTTTTAAGTAAGATTGTAATTACTGAAAAAAAAACAGTTACTCAAAAAATCTTTGGTCAGCAAGATGAAAAAAAGACAATGTATTATGAAAAATCTAATCCAACTGAGTTATTTGATGCAGATTCCGAAAAATACAAATTAGCAATTGAGAAAATAATATCATCAAATAGTTTTAAAAAAGACAACTATCATCAAGAATGGCAAAATGTTGTTTTTCAAGCTATGTCGGGCACAACTATAGCCGTCATTGCAACCGCCTCAATTGTATTTACCTCATCTTTTGATTTTAGTGTTCTTGGCGGATTTTTGTTCATTGCATTGATTGTTCTTATAATTATGGGAGTTCTTAATGTTTTCATTTTTAAATCAAGAAAATATTCTCTAATTAGAGCATACCTTGGCGTTCTTATTTTTACAGGTTATTTACTGTATGATTTTGATATGCTAGAAAAACAAATGAATGCAGGAGATGAATCCTGGTCAACTGCTATAAAAATTGCAGTAAATCTATATTTGGATATAATTAATTTATTTTTAGATTTACTTCAAATTTTAGCTGAAGGTGGCGGCAATTAAACTTTAAACAAATTAAATATGAAAAAAGTCTTTTCAATTAGTATCCTATTAGGAATCTTTATTATAAATTATTCGTGTGCTCAAGATTTAAAACCTTTAGATCTAGAAAATAACAATACAATATTGACAGATGAAGTGAACTATGAAATGGAATTAGTGTTCGAAGATGAAAATATAATATGGGCTATTGAGTTTTTTGAAGATAACTCTATCTTGGCAAGTATAAAGTCTGGATCTCTTTTTCATTACAAAGATGGAACAAAAACAGAAATAAAAGGACTTCCTAATATATACCTAAGAGGTCAAGGAGGGTTGCTAGATATAGCTTTCCATCCTAATTTTAAAGAAAACAAATGGTTGTATTTTTCTTATGCTTCTGAAGGTGTTGGAGAAAAAGGAGGTAATACTACAATAGCTAGAGCAAAACTAATAGAGGATTCTCTAGTAGACTTAGAAGTGTTATACAAAGGGTCTCCAAATACAAGAAAAGGTCAACACTTTGGAGGAAGGCTGGAATTCGACAATGACAATTATCTCTATTTTTCAATTGGAGACAGAGGAAATAGAGAGGTTAACCCACAAGACATAACTATTGATGGTGGAAAAATATACAGAATTAATGATGATGGAACTATCCCAAATGATAATCCATTTTTTAACACACCAAATGCTAAAAAAGCCATTTATTCATATGGACATAGAAATCCTCAAGGGATGTTTAAACATCCCGTAACTGGAGAAATATGGACTAATGAACATGGACCTCGAGGAGGAGATGAAATAAATATTATAAAAAAGGGTAAAAATTATGGTTGGCCTAAAATTACTTATGGGATTAATTATAGCGGAACTACTATAACAAAAAACAAAAGTCTTCCAGACATGGAACAACCCTTGTATTATTGGTTACCATCAATAGCTCCTAGTTCATTCGAATACATTTCAAGCGATATTTATCCAGGCTGGAAAGGGAGTTTATTAGCAGGTGCCTTAGTTTTTAAACACATTGAAAGAATTGGACTTAACAATAACAAAGTTGTTTCAAGATCAAAAATTGCAGAAGATCTAGGAAGACCAAGAGATATAAAACAAGGTCCTGATGGATTTATTTATGTTTCAATTGAGAGTAAAGGATTATATAAAATTTTACCAAAAAAATGAAATTAATATTTTTTTTTTTAATTATTCCATTCTTTAGTTTTTCTCAAAATGAAAAAATATCTGATTCTAGGGAAAATGGGGAATCATTATACCAGGATTTCTGCTTAAGATGTCATATGCCAAATGGAAAGGGAGTAGACGGAACTTTTCCTCCGCTTGCAAAATCTGATTTTTTATTTAAACAAATGGAAGAAAGTATAAAAGCAATTAAATTTGGAGGTATAGATGGTGAGATAATTGTTAATGGAGTAAAGTATAATTCTAAAATGGAAAAAATCGGCTTATATGATGATGAAATTGCAGACATAATGAATTACATACTTAATAGCTGGGGAAATAAATATGATAAAATAATAACAGAAGAATATGTTAAGAGTCTAAAAAAATAAAAATGATACTAATTGGAATATCTGGTGGAACATGTTCCGGAAAATCAACTTTAGCTAAAGAAATTGAAAAGCACTTTAAAAAGTTAGGCGTAGTGAATATGACAACTGATTCTTACTACAAGGATCATTCAGCTTTAGATTTTAAAAAAAGATCTGAAATAAATTTTGATCACCCAGATTCAATTGATTTTGACCTGCTTTATTTTAATTTAATTAATATTAAAAAAAATATTAAAATTACAGAACCTATTTATTCATATAAAATTCACAAAAGATTAAAAAAATCAAAATTAATAACTCAAAAAAAAATTATAATAATTGAAGGATTACATGCTCTTTGTAATGAAAAGATAAATAAACTATTAGATTTTAAAATTTTCCTAGATGTGGACGACAAGACTAGACTAGAAAGAAGAATAAATAGAGATGTAAAAGAAAGAGGAAGGTCTGTGAATAAAATTAAAAAAAGATATCAAGAAATGTGTAAACCAATGTATGATGAGTTTATTTTACCATCAAAAATTCATGCTGACATAGTATCAAATTATGATCAGGATTCAATAGGAAAAATTATAAATTTAATATCTAAAAAATTTGAATGATAAAGTATTTAAAAAATATAATTTCTAACAAGTATTTTAAAATATTTACGAATATTTACATATTATCGACGACCCTATTTTTATTTTGGATTTTATTTATGGACACTAACTCATTCATGTTCCATCAACAATTAAATTCTGAAATTGATCAATTAAAAAAACAAAAAAATGAATTGGAAATAAAAATAGAAAAAGACAAAAAATTAATTAAAGACCTAGAAGATGTTGATAATTATGAAGCGTTTGCAAGAGAGAATTATTATATGAAAAAAGATAATGAAGAAATTTATATAATTGAATACAGTGATAGTCTTAAAAACTAGTTAACAAAAACCCATCTTCCTCCTAAATACCGACACCAAAATATTGTATTTTTAAAAATAATATTTTATTAATGGGCAAAATCATAGCAGTTTCAAATCAAAAAGGTGGTGTTGGTAAAACAACTACATCTTTAAATCTAGCTGCATGTTTAGGGATTTTAGAAAAGAAAGTTTTACTTATTGACTTAGATCCTCAAGCAAATGCTACTTCTGGCATAGGAATAGACCCTAATGGGTTTAAGAAAACATCTTATCATTTACTAGAACATACGGAAAAAATTAATGACATTATTTTAAAATCAACTACCCCTAATTTAGATGTTATTCCATCGAACATTGATTTAGTGGCAATTGAACTAGAACTTGTTAATCATCCAAACAGAGAGTTTATGCTTAAAGAAGCGTTAACTGATGTTAAAGAAAACTATGATTATGTTATTATTGATTGTGCTCCTTCACTTGGGCTAATTACTCTAAATGCATTAACTGCAGCTGACTCTGTAATAATACCTATTCAATGTGAATATTTTGCTCTAGAAGGACTTGGTAAATTATTAAATACCATAAAAAGCATTCAAAAGATTCATAATTCAGAATTAGATATTGAAGGAATGTTATTGACTATGTACGATTCAAGGTTAAGACTCTCAAATCAAGTAGTTGAAGAAGTAAGAAAACATTTTAACAACATGGTATTTAAAACTATAATACAAAGGAATGTTTCTCTAGGTGAAGCACCTAGTCATGGGAAAAATATTATAGATTATGATTCAACTAGTAAAGGAGCGAAGAACTATATTAAACTAGCTCATGAACTAATTAATAACAATAATTAAATGGCAAAAGCTTACAAAAAACAATCTCTTGGAAGGGGACTTTCCGCATTATTAAATGATCCTATAAAAGATATTAATTCAGCGGATGACAAAAACGCAGATCAAGTTATTGGTAATGTAATAGAATTACACATTGACCAAATTGAAGTAAACCCATTCCAGCCTAGAACTAATTTTGAAATTGAAAAAATTTCAGAGTTAGCTAATTCAATTAAAGAATTAGGGATTATTCAACCAATAACAGTTCGTAAAACTGGATTTAAATCCTTTCAAATTATTTCTGGAGAAAGAAGGCTAAGAGCAGTAAAATCACTTGATATACAATCAATTCCCGCTTTTATAAGAATAGCTAACGATCAGCAATCATTAGAAATGGCACTAGTTGAAAACATACAAAGGCAAAACTTAGATCCTATAGAGATTGCATTGTGCTATCAAAGACTAATTGATGATGTAAAATTAACTCAAGAGCAAATGAGTTCAAGAGTTGGTAAGAAAAGATCTACGATTTCTAATTATTTGAGATTATTAAAATTAGACCCAATAATTCAAACTGGAATAAGAGATGGCTTTATTAGCATGGGACACGGAAGAACACTTGTGACAATTGAGAATATAAACGATCAATTAAAAATTTATAAAAAAATTCTTTCTGAATCACTTTCTGTAAGAGAAGTTGAAAAATTAAGCAGAAACTTAAAAGACTGCAGTAAAGAGATCAAAAAAATAGATAAAAGTCTTCCCGATCTATTTAAATCTAATGTAAATAGATTAAAAAAGATATTTAATGCTGAAGTTAAAATAAAGTTAAACGGCAAAGAAAAAGGATCCATTATCATTCCATTCAATAATATTGCAGAATATAATAAGTTAAATAAAATACTGAATAGTGATTAAACAGTTAATATTATTAATTACAATTTTACTAGCAACAAATAGCTTTAGTCAAGAAGAAACATTTTCTTTTGATGAGTTAGATCCTCTTAGTCCATCAAAAGCAGCTTTTTATTCAGCTGTCCTTCCTGGTGCTGGACAGGCTTACAATAAAAAATATTGGAAAATTCCTTTAGTTTATGTAGCTATTGGAACATCCATATATTCTTATGATTTTAATAAAAAAAAATATTGGAATTACAGAAATGCTTATAAGAGCAGAAAAGCAGGTTATACAAATGATGAATTTCAAAATTTAATTTTAGATGATGAAAGATTGTTAGACGGAGCTGAATTTCATAAAAAAAACAAAGATTTGTCTATGGTCTTTATAATTGGTTTTTATATTTTAAACATTTTAGATGCTAATATAGATTCTCACCTAAAACAATATAATGTAAATGAATCCTTAACATTAAATCCATTTTTAGATCCTGGATATAATTTTAAATCAGAATCTATTGGATTAACATTAAATTTGAATTTTTAATATGAATATTGCAATTCTAGGATATGGTAAAATGGGTAGAGAAATCGAACAGATTTCTATTGATAGAAAGCATAAAATAATCTGTAAAATTGATAAGGGATCAAACAATAAAAGCTTAAGTGGTGCTGATGTAGCTATAAATTTTAGCACACCCAAAACTGCCTTTGAAAATATCTCCTTAGCTCTTGAAAATTCGATTCCAGTAATTTGCGGTACAACAGGGTGGCTGAATGATTTCGATAAAGTTATTGAATTATCTAATAGAACAAACACTAGTTTCTTATACTCATCTAATTTTAGTTTGGGCGTTAATTTGTTTTTTGAACTGAACAAAAAACTAGCAGCAATCATGAAGGGTTATAATCAATATGAGTTAAGTATTGAAGAAATACATCATAAAGAGAAATTAGATAAACCTAGCGGGACTGCAATTAGCATAGCAGAGGATATAATTAATAATAGTGATTATAAAGAGTGGTCCTTTAAAAACAACAATAAGGATATTATAAAAATGAGTTCTAAAAGAATTGATAAAGTTCCCGGAACTCACACTACAAAATACTCGTCAGACATTGATTCTATTGAAATAAAACACACAGCTAATAACAGGAAAGGATTTGCACTTGGGGCAGTAATTGCTGCTGAGTGGATATTAGACAAAAAAGGTGTTTTCAAAATGGAAGATGTAATTAATAATTTTAAGTTTTAAATATGACAATTTTAGAGTGGTTTCTATTTTTTTTAGCGATACAATTAATCCACGCCCTAGGGACATGGAAACTTTATAAAAATGCTGGTTTTAATCCAATATATTCCTTTATTCCAATTTATAACGGAATAATACTAATGAAAATCATTAATAGACCAACGTGGTGGATTATATTACTTTTTATTCCAATAATTAACCTTTTGATATTTCCTGTAATTTGGGTTGAAACATCTAGAAGTTTTGGTAAAAACTCTAACTTAGACACCTTACTCTCAATTATAACTTTTGGATTATTCATTTACTCTATAAATTATTCTTCAGGATTAAATCATATTAAAGAAAGAGATATAAATCCTAAAACTGCCTTTGGAGAATGGGTAAGCTCAATAATATTTGCTATTGTATTAGCAACTCTAGTACATACTTATTTTATCCAGCCTTACATTATTCCAACTGGATCATTAGAAAAAACACTTTTGATTGGTGATTTTTTGTTTGTAAGTAAATTCCACTATGGAGCAAGAGCACCTCAATCGGCTATTTCTTTTCCTATGGTTCACGACACAATAGTTGGCACAGGCATTAGATCATATTTAAACAAACCTCAAATTCCATATTTTAGACTTCCTGGGTTTCAAAAAATAATAAGAAATGAAATAGTAACTTTCAGTTGGCCTGCTGACACAGTTAGACAGTTTTTTGTAAAAGAAAAAGGGGTGAAAAAGCCAATTGATAAAAAGTCAAATTATGTTAAAAGATGTGTTGCTATTCCCTCAGATACTTTAGAAATTATTAATGGACTAATTCATATTAATGGTAAAAAAAGTATGATGCCTTATAGGGCAAAACCTATTTATTCCTATAAGGCGTACAGTTCAAAAGGCGTTTCTTCAAATGATTTAATTAAAGCCGGATTAAAAGAGTTTGAAAGAAAATTTAAAATATCTGATATAACTCAAGCTAAATTTGATAAAATAAGACCTTATATTTTAGGAATCGCAGATAATAATCCTGAAAATTTCGTTGTAATAACTAAATCCCAAGGTATTCCTTATAATATTAGGTCTGAAAATAGAATAGTAATGACAGAGTTGACTGATTACTCAAGAGATCTATTGATAACAGAAAAAAAAGCAGAATTAATCCTTAATAGTAATGCTGTAGATAGTATTAAAAGAACTTTTAAAACTTTTAAATCTTACAACACTTCATTTTTTCCAAATGACATTAATTACAATTGGAATGAAGATAACTTTGGACCAATAATTATTCCTAAAAAAGGTGAAAAAATTAAATTAAATTCAAGAAATCTCCCACTTTACAAGAAACTAATAAGGGACTATGAAAAAAATAAATTAACTCTTGAAAAAGGCGTTATTAAAATAAATGACATACCTACAAATGAATACACTTTTAATCAAAACTATTATTGGATGATGGGTGATAACAGGTATCGCTCTGAGGATAGTAGGTTTTGGGGGTTTGTTCCTGAAAATCATATAGTAGGCAAACCAGTATTTATTTGGTTTAGTATTGATGGAATTAATGATGGATTTAAAAATTGGAAAATCAGATGGGAAAGAGTATTCTCAACTGTAAATTTAGACGGTGAACCAAAATCATATAGGTGGTATTTTTTAATTGGACTTTTATTTGCGATTGGCTACTCTGAATTAAGCAAAAGAAAAAAAAATAAAAGAAATTAAATTTTGAAAGAAATTTTCAAAGTCATGACACCGGCCTACTTAGCCCCAATATCTCATTGGGTTCAAATTATAAAAGGAAGGGTAACTTGGGATTATTATCAGAATTTCAATAAACAAACTTTAAGAAATAGGACATTCATTCACAGCACTAATGGTTTGTTAAAACTTACCATTCCTATAAAACATTCCAAGAAAAAATTTATCCTTAAAGAAGCTTTAATTGAAAATGATTTTAAATGGCAACGTGATCATTGGAAATCTATAGAAACCGCATATAGGTCCTCCCCTTTTTTCATGTACTATGAAGATTCTTTAAAAGAAATATATAATAAAAAGTATGAAAAACTAATAGATATAAATATTGACTTAATTAAACTAATCTTTGACTGGTTGGAAGTTGACGCTAAAATATATTTCACTCATAATTATATTAAACCCTGTTTAGAAAAAGAAGATCTAAGGTATTTAACAGAAAGCAAAACCTCAGACCAAACTGATGTCAGAAAATACACTCAAGTCTTTTCTAATAAAAATGGCTTCATAAATAATTTAAGCATAATTGACCTAATATTTAATGAAGGGCCTAATAGCATTAACTTATTAAAATAAAAAGCAGGCCATAAGCCGGATTCTGTCGTGCCTTATCATTTATCTAGACAAAATATTACTATTCTGTTCAAACCGCCCACCCTCCAACATTGAACGAGCCGTTCTCAAGCGCTGGTCTACGTGACGTTTCACCTTATAGAGTTTACCTGGTTTCACTACAGCCTAACTGTACATACTTTCTGTTGCACTTGTCCTCTACTTATTAAAGTAGTGACGGGTGTTACCCGCTATAATGCTATTTGGTGTCCGGACTTTCCTCTTTTATTAATATAAAAGCGATAAGGTGGCCTGCAATACAAAAATAGTCTAAAAATTATGTTGATAAAAACTTTTATTTAAACAATTATATTTATGAAATAAATACCTCAATTTTTATATTTGTTATATGGATAATTTTGTTGTTTCAGCATTAAAATATAGACCAAATGATTTCGAAAGTGTTGTTGGTCAAAAATCCATCACTCAAACGCTTGAAAATGCAATTACTCAAAATCAACTCCCCCAGGCTTTGCTATTCTGTGGACCAAGAGGAGTAGGAAAAACTACTTGCGCTAGAATTTTAGCAAAAAAAATAAATACTAACAACACGTCAGATGATTTTTCATATAATATTTTTGAATTAGATGCCGCATCTAATAATGGAGTAGATGACATTCGGAATTTGATTGATCAAGTAAGAATTCCTCCACAAACAGGAAAATACAAAGTTTATATTATAGATGAGGTTCATATGCTTTCCGGTCAAGCATTTAATGCTTTTTTAAAAACACTAGAGGAACCTCCTTCTTATGCTATATTTATTTTAGCAACAACTGAAAAGCACAAGGTCATACCCACTATTTTATCTCGTTGTCAAATTTATGACTTTAAAAAAATAAGTCCTGATGATATTAAAAAATATTTAATATCAATAGCTGAAAAAGAAAAAATAAAATATGAAGATGAAGCACTGTATTTAATAGCAAAAAAAAGTGATGGTGCATTAAGAGATGCACTTTCTATATTTGATAGATTAGTAAACTACACTGAAGGAAACATAACGAAACAATTAGCTTATGAAAATCTCAATGTATTAGATTATGATATTTATTTTGAAGCATTTGATTTAATATTAAAAAATGACATAACTAACACCCTGTTGTTATTTAATAATGTATTGGAAAAAGGGTTTAATGGGCAACATTTTATTGATGGATTTTGTTCACATTTTAGAGACTTATTAGTTGCTAAAAATTCAAAAAGTCACGTTTTAATAGAACAAAATGACTCAATTAAAGTAAAATATCAAGAACAATCTAAAAAACAAGATTTAAGTTTTATTTTACAAGCTATTGAAATAGCAGAAGATTGTAGTTACAGATATAAGAATAGTAAAAATGAGCGGCTCTTAGTTGAAATTTGTTTAATGAAACTTTGTTCAATTTCTTCAATTGAATTAAAAAAAAAAATAAAAATTCTACCTAATAATGAGATTCCTAAATCAAGAGTTTCCACCCTCATTAAAGAAGAAATTATAAATGAAGAAATAATTGAAATAAAGGAAGAAAATAATCCATCAAATTATAAAGAAAAAATTAAATACAGAGATAAATCAAACAACACTCCAGTTTCTGGGCTCTCAATATCTAGTTTGAAAATTAAAAAAGAATTAGAAAACTCGATAAACGAAAAAAATAAGTTGATTGATGATTCTAAAGGCTTGACCAATGATTTTGATAACGATCAATTACTTATTTCATGGGAGGACTTTTATAAAGAGTTAATAAAAAATGGAAGAAAAAATTTAGCTAGTATCTTATTAATTGATAACCCCAAAATAATAAATAGAAATGAAATTCATTTCACATTAACTAATGAGACTAATAAAATAGAGTTAGAAAAAAATAAAAATGAACTTATTAAGTTTCTTAAGAAAAGTTTGAGAAATAGTCAGATTAAACTAATTATTAATGTTGACAAAATAAAAGAAAAAAAGTTCGTCTACACCCCTTTTGAAAAGTACGAAAAATTAAAATCAATAAATCCAAGTATTGAGAAAATAAGGAAAGATTTTAAATTAAATCTATGATTTTTTTAGCAATTCATAAACCATACCATCAGCCAAACCAATTTTTGGGACTCTAATTTTATCTGAGTTTATGTTTTTAAGTAAGAATTGATAAATTTTTCCAGCAGGCACAATTACATCAACTCTATCGGGGTTTAACTTTAACAATAACATCTTATCTGAGTAAGACATTTTTTCTAAAGAAGAAAGTGTAGAATCAATTTTTCTAAGAGATAGCGGGGTGCCGATTTTGTTTCCTGACAATTTAAATATTTTATTGATGTTACCTCCAAGGCCAATTACTTCAATATCATTATAACTATTTAAATTTTCAACTATCCAATTTCTAAATAAATCCCATGTTTTTTTTAAAACTAATCCATTAATAAGTCTGACACCTCCTAATTCAAACGACTTAGACTTAATAACTTTTCTGTTTTTAAATAAAGTTAACTCAGTACTCCCACCACCTACATCAATGAAACAATACGTCTTTTTATTTGCTTTATCTTTAAAAATTGGATTATTAGTTATTAATTCAGCTTCTTTTTCTCCATCAATAATTTCTATCTTTAATCCTGCTTTAGTTAAAATCAAATCAATGATGTTACTACCATTTGATGAACTTCTCAAAGCTGAAGTCCCGTAAGCTAAATACTTTTTAACTTTATGAACTTTCATCAAAAGTTTAAATGAAACCATTGCATCAATCAGTCTTTCAATATTTTTATTAGAAATTTTACCAGTTGTAAAAGCATCCTGCCCTAACCTAACTGGCACTCTAACTAATGCATTTTTAGTAGAAATAGTTTGTGATTTATTTATTGTTATGATATTAGATATCAATAATCTAACAGCATTTGATCCAATATCAATAGTGGCATACTTTTTAATTTCTTTAAAACTGTCCAAATTAATTTAAATAATATTTATAAAGTTCTTCCTGAGACCTTGAATTTGGTTTATCATTTCTATTATATCTATTGATTTTCTCTAAATTAACATACCTTGATTTAATATTGTCATTCCAATAGATATTAAAAATATCAAAAAGTTCTTTTTTAAGTTCAGGCTGGTAAATAGGACAAGTTACCTCTACTCTATTATCTAAATTTCTAGTCATCCAATCTGCAGATGAAATAAATACTTCATTATCTTGATTATTACAGAAAATCATAAATCTAGTATGCTCTAAAAATTTATCTATGATACTAATAACTTCAATATTTTCACTCATTCCTACTTGCCTAGGTATTAAGCAACAAATCCCTCTAACTATCATTTGAATTCTAACTCCACTCCTGCTAGCTTCGTAAAGAGCCTTAATCATACTATAACTTGTGATATTATTTAATTTAATTTTAATCCAAGCTGGCTTACCCAATTTAGCATTTTGTACTTCTTTTTTAATTAATTTTTTAAATCTACTTTCTGTATTTATTGGTGATATGATAAGGTTTTTAAAATTGTATTTTTTATAATTAGCATCAAAAAAAATAAAGACATTTGAAATTTCATTTAGAATTTTTTCATTAGAAGTAAATAAAGTTAAATCTGTATAAATCTTCGCACTAGATTCATTAAAGTTTCCGGTACTTATAAAACCATACTTTTTAATAATTTTATTTTCTACCCTTTCGATAAGGCAAATCTTACTATGAACTTTTAAATTAGGAGATCCGAAAATTAATTTAATCCCATGAAATTGCATTTCCTTAGCATACTTAATATTAGCTGATTCATCAAATCTAGCTTGGAGTTCAATTTGAACCAAAACCTTTTTACCATTTTTGGCAGCGTTTATTAATGCGCTAGCCACTTTAGACAACTTAGATAACCTATAAATAGTAATAGATATTTTTTTAACCTTAGGGTCTATAGATGCTTCCATTAAAAAATTTATAATAAAAGAAAATTTATGAAAAGGTGTATGAAGCATATAATCTCTTTCATTTAACTTATTAAAAGTACTTTCACCTAACTTAAACCCTTTAATGTTTAATGGTTTAATAGGTTTGTATAATAAGTTACTTTTTCCTAGGCTTGGAAATTTCATGTAATCACGTCTATTATGATATTTTCCACCTGGAATTATGCTATCAGTATCATCATCGATTTGCATTTTATTTAATAAAAACTTTAAAGAATCTATTCTAATATCACTATCATAGACAAACCTAACAGGATCTCCAGAAGATCTTTCTTTCACACTTTGTGCAATTTTATCCAAAAAACTTTTCGAAATATCATCATCAAAGTCTAACTCGGCGTCTCTACTTATTTTTATCATGTTAGCTTGGATGGAAACAGGCTTAAAAATTTTAAAAATATCATTTAAATGGTAACGAATTAAATCATCAACCATCATTATATATCTATTTGAATCTTTGGAAGGCAACTCCACAAATCTGTCTAAATCTTTTGGAATATGAATAATGCCATTTTGGACTGTTTTGTCAACTAACTCCATGTTGACCATTAGAATGGATAAATTTTCTTTAAAATCTGGGATTTTTCTAAACTTATTTAAAACAATTACTCCAAGAGATGGACTAACTTTTTCGAAAAAATATTCTTGAGCAAATTTTACCTGATACTCATAAAGATTATTTTCGTTAATAAAAAATATATTTTCATTTTCTAAGAGTCTTATTATTTGATCTAAAATTTTAAAACTTTTTTGTTGAAGATCAATAGCTTTAATTGTTATTTCGTTTAGCAATTCATTAGCCGTCCTATCTTTATATATTCTTTTACTATTATTATTACTAACGGCTACTCTTTTAACAGTTGCATATCTAACTTTATAAAACTCATCTAAATTATTAGAAAAAATTCCTAAAAATCTTATTCGTTCAATTAATGGAACTGTTGAATCATCAGCTTCTTGTAATACTCTTTGGTTAAATTCAAGCCAACTTATTTCGCGATTTATAAACTTATTCTGAATGCTATTCATTTGAATGATTTAGGAAAATAATAGTTACATTTTCCTTTGATTATTTCTGACCATAAATATACATCAAATTGAAAAATTAAAATTCCTGTGGTTGGCACATGTATATTCGATATTCCACCATAATCTGAAATTAATCTATTACAAGAGTTGTTATGAGTAAAAATCATAACATTATCAAATTGATTGTTTATTTGTTTTACAAAAACATCAACCATATTTCCTGAAAAATCATATAAATCAATAGATTTTATAATACTTAAATTAGAAGAATAAGGTAGATTGTTATGAAATACTTGAGCTGTCTGCATAGTTCTTTTAGAGTGACTTGAAAAAATAGCATCAACTTTAATATCTAAATTATTAAAAATACCGGACATAATTTGAGAATCTGTATAACCTCGATTAGATATTGGTCTTTTTAAATCCTCCACGTTATGTTCCCAAGAGGATTTAGCATGTCTTATAATAATCAATTTTTTCAAGGTGACAATCTATAGAGTTTCCAATTCTTATCGTTCTCTTTTTTATAAACAATTCTATCGTGCAAACGGTTGTCTTTGCCTTGCCAAAATTCAATTAAAACTGGTTTAACAATAAATCCACCCCAACTTTCTGGTTTAATTAAAGCTTTATTAGATTTTTTTAAATTTTCTGCTTTTTTATACAAAAATTCCCTTGATGGAATAACTTGACTTTGATTAGAAACTATAGCACCTAACTTACTTCCTTCTGGTCTTGAATTAAAATAAGTATTAGATTCAGATTCACTTACCTTAAAAGCTAGTCCTTTAATTATAACTTGCTGTTCAGTACTAGACCAATAAAATGACAAACAAACATTTGGATTTTGTAAAATATCTTGACCTTTTTTACTTTTATAGTTTGTGTAAAACACAAAACCTAACTCAGAATATTTTTTTAAGAGAACTACTCTAGTTGATGGAAAACCATTAATGTCAACGGTAGAAACTGACATAGCATTTGGTTCTCTCTCTGACTTGTTATTTTCAATTATATTAAAAAAATCTGAAAACAATGTAATTGGATTTTTAGGAAGATCGCTTTCATTTAATTCTCCTTTAATATAGCTTTTTCTGTAATTACTTAAATCTTTTGACATATTATTTAAAGATAAAAAAAAATTAAAAATTAAAAATTTTACCGTCTTTACTTAGCTCAACATTGTTAAAAACCAATTTAGCTTCAGATTTAAACTCCTCTATATTATTATATCTACATGAAAAATGACCTAATATTAACATTTCAACATTAGCTTGCTTTGCAATTTGCGCTGCTTCTTTCGCAGTTGAATGCTTAGTCTTCTTTGCTAATTCATAATGTGAATCAAGAAAAGTAGATTCATGGTATAAAACAGTTGAATTTCTAATAATTGGGATTATTTCAGGAAAAAAGCAAGTATCACTACAGTATGCATATCTCTTGTGGGGTTTTTTAGGCTCAGTTAACAAAGAATTTTTTATTAAATCTCCATTTAAAGAAACACCATCATTACCTAGTTTAATTCCTCTATATTGAGTTTTATCAATTTCATATTGTATTACATTTTCAGCTATTAGTTTTTGCTCATTTATGATTTCTGTGAATAAAAACCCATTAGTATATATTCTATGATTTAAAGGAATAGTTTCTATTTTGAATTTTTCATTTTCTATAAGTAAAATAGATTCTTTTGAACTTAATTCATGAAAGCATAAATCATAATTTGTCCAAGAATCACCCAATTTAAGTAATAGTGTGATGGCTTTTTTAATTCCCAATGGACCATAAATATGTAATGGCTTAGTTCTTCCAATTAACCTTAAAGTTGAGATTAAACCAGGTAATCCAAAAAAATGATCCCCATGTAAATGTGAAATAAAAATATTTTCAATTGAATTTAATTTAATACCAAATTTTCTTAATTGAATCTGTGCACCCTCACCACAATCAATTAAAAAGGATTTACCATTAATTTCTAATAATTGTGATGACGTAAAAGAATTCTTTTTCGGAAAAGCGGAAAAACAACCAAGTATAGTTAATTTCATGTCATATTTAAGTCACGCTCGATATCTTCTAATTGAATTAAGTCTAAAGCTTCTTCAATAGTAGGTACTAGTGATAATTCTAAACCATGAAGATCTCCATTAATTTGACAACTAATAACTACAAAAGATTTATTAAGAGTTTTATGTTTTATTGATAAAGTATTTAAAAAATCTAAATATTGAATGATTGCTATTGATTTTAAATTAATTATAAAATGTAAATTAAAATATTTCTCAGATTTAAAATGAATGCTTAAATCACTAATTTTATCATTGTTTTCTATTTCAAATAAAACACAATTATCAACAAATTTAGTTGTCATATTAATAAAGCTTTGAGGCTAATAAGTACATGACAGCCATTCTTATAGCTACACCATTTTCTACTTGATTTAATATAATAGCCTGATCTGAATCAGCAACTTCACTGGTGATTTCAACACCACGATTAATTGGACCAGGGTGCATAACTATAATTTCTTTGTTTAGCGAGTCTAAAATTTGCTTATTCAAGCCAAACTGTTGAACATATTCTCTTATTGAAGGAAAATAAGGTTCAGACATTCTTTCATTCTGAATTCTGAGCATATTAACAGCATCACATTGATTTAAAGCTTTAACAAAATCTGTTTCAATATTTACATTTAGTGACTCTATATGTTTAGGTATTAAAGATTTAGGACCGCATACAGTCACTTTTGCACCTAACTTTTGATAAGTAAAAATATTTGAAAGTGCAACTCTAGAGTGTAAGATGTCACCAACAATTAATATTTTTCTATCCTTTAAATCTCCTATTCTTTCTATTAAAGAATAAGCATCTAAGAGAGCTTGTGTAGGATGTTCATGAGTTCCATCACCTGCATTTATTATACATGAATCAACATTTTTCGAAAGAAAAACACTTGCGCCAGGACTTGAATGCCTAATGACAACCATATCTACTTTCATAGATAAAATATTATTAACTGTGTCTATTAAAGTTTCTCCTTTAGAAACCGATGAACCAGATGAAGAGAAGTTTACAACATCAGCTGAAAGTCTTTTTTGAGCTAATTCGAATGATATTTTAGTTCTAGTACTGTTTTCAAAAAAAAGATTAGCTATAGTTACATCTCTTAGAGATGGAACTTTTTTAATTTTTCTATTAATAACTTCTTTGAAGTGATCAGAAGTTTCAAAAATCAATTTTAAATCATTAAGATTTAAATATTTTATTCCCAATAAATGATTAACACTTAAACTACTCATTCTTTATTTTTAATTAAATAAACAGAATCCTCTCCATCATTTTCATTCCAATTAACCTTCACTTTTTCATTTAACCTCGAGTCTACTTGGATACCACAATAATCTGGTTGAATAGGTAATTCTCTTGAAAACCTTCTGTCAATTAAAGCTAATAATTGTACTGATTTAGGTCTTCCATATGATTGTAAAGCGTCTAAAGCTGCTCTTATACTTCTTCCCGTAAAAAGAACATCATCAATCAATATAATAGTTTTGTTTTCTATAGAAAAATCTAATTTTGTAGCGCTGGCTTTTAAGGACTTTTCGTTTCTTCTAAAATCATCTCTAAAAAAAGTAATATCTAAAAGTCCAAGATCAATCTTGTTATTTTTATCGTTATCAGCTAAAAGTTTTAAAAGCCTGTTTGCTAACTGGACTCCTCTAGGTTGAATACCTACTAAAACAGTTTCTGAAAAATCATTATGATCTTCAATTAATTGAAAACAAAGGCGATGAAGTATTGTTGATAATTCATTAGCGTTCAGTATTTTTTTTGGAGTCATCACGCTGATTTGTCTTCAAAATTAAGGTTTTTTTTGATTATAAGTAGAGTTTTATGAAATATTGATCTTAAACAAGATAATATAAAGAATAATTATATTTGAGATAAATTTAATTTTTCAGCTATTTTCTTGTAAGTACCATCATAAAGCTTTGATCTTATTTTAGAAAAAGCAAATAATGTTTCATCAATATCAACCATCTCATGAGAAGTCGTTGGAATCAATCTTAATAAAATTAAGCCTTTGGGAATTACGGGATAAACTACAATAGAGCAGAAAACAAAATACTTCTCTCTTAACTCTTTAACCATAACCATTGCTTCATAAAATGAGCCTTTTAAAAAAATTGGGGTAACACAACTTTGTGTATTGCCTAAATCAAAATTTTGTTTATTTAAGCCACCCTGTAAAGCCTTTACATTTGACCATAACTTAGTCCTTAATTCAGGCATAGTTCTAAGCATGTCTAATCTTTTTAAAACGCCAACCACCAATTGCATTTGTAAAGACTTAGCAAACACTTGAGATCTCATATTGTACTTTAAATAGTCAATAATCATAGTGTCACTAGCTATAAAAGCGCCTGTACTTGCCATGGACTTGGCAAACGTAGCGAAATAAACATCTATTTGACTTTGAATACCTTGTTCTTCACCAGCACCAGCACCAGTTGACCCTAAAGTTCCAAAACCATGAGCATCATCAACCAATAATCTAAATCTAAACTGATCCTTAAGAGCAGCTATTTCTTTAATTCTACCTTGTTCTCCTCTCATACCGAAAACGCCTTCAGAAATAACAAGAATACCGCCGCCAGTTTTTTTAGCAATTTTTGTTGCTCTCTCTAAATTAGTTTTAAGGCTTTCCATATCATTGTGTTGATATGTAAACCTCTTACCTATATGTAATCTCACACCATCAACAATACACGCATGCGAATCAATATCATAAACAATAACATCATTTTTAGAAACTAAAGAATCTATTGTAGATAATATCCCTTGATAACCAAAATTTAATAGATATGCTTTTTCTTTAGAAACAAACTCAGCTAATTCACACTCGAGTTGCTCATGTAATTCAGTATGTCCAGACATTAACCTAGCTCCCATAGGATAGGCTGAGCCATACTTCTTTGAAGCTTCAGCATCTACTTCTCTAATTTCCGGATGATTTGCTAAACCTAAATAATCGTTAACACTCCATGTAATTACATTTTTTCCATTAAAAGTCATTCTATTTCCGATTGGACCTTCTAACTTTGGAAATGCAAAATATCCTTCGGCAACTTTAGCATATTTACCTAAAGGTCCCTTGTTTGTTTTTATTTTATCGAATAAATCATTCATTAATATAGCAGTAAAAGTAATGTGTAAAAATAATGATTATTTTATGTATTCAACTGGTTTTTCTAAATCAGTTTTTTCAGAGTCAAAGAAACCTTGATCAATCATCCATTTATCAGAATATATTTTGCTCATATATCTTGAACCATGATCACAAAATATCATAACAACATTACTATCCTTAGAAAAAATATTTTGTTTTGATAATTGTTTAACTGCTTGAACAGCAGCACCAGATGTATAGCCCACAAACATACCTTCTTTAAAAGCTATTTCACGTGAAGAGTGAGCGCTTTGTTCATCGTCAACTTTTTCAAAAAAATCAATAACATCAAAATCTGTTGCTGATGGAATTAAATTTTTTCCAAGCCCTTCAATTCTATAAGGATATATCTCATCTTCATCAAATTCTTTTGTTTCATGATATTTTTTTAAAACAGACCCATATGCATCTACTCCAATGATTTTAATTTTAGGATTTTTGTTTTTTAAATACTGTCCAATTCCTGAGATAGTTCCCCCAGTTCCACTACTTGCAACAAGGTGAGTAATCTTTCCTGCTGTTTGTTTCCAAATTTCAGGTCCTGTAGTTTTATAATGAGCTTCTATATTTAATTTATTAAAATATTGATTGATGTAGAAGGAACCTTTAATTTCTTCGTGAAGTCTTTTTGCAACTTGATAATAAGACCTTTCATCGTCAGAGCTTACATGAGCTGGACAAACATAAACTTTAGCACCCATTGACTTTAGCATTGCTATTTTATCGGGGGATGATTTTGAAGTTACTGCTAAAATGCAATTATATCCTTTGACTATACTAACCATAGCTAAACTAAAACCAGTATTTCCAGATGTAGTTTCAATAATAGTAGTTCCTTGACTTATAAGACCTTTTTTTTCTGCTGATTCTAAAACATGAAGAGCTATACGGTCTTTATTAGAATGCCCAGGGTTAAATGCCTCTAATTTTGCATAAAAATTACCAGGAATATCTTTAACAATTTCATTAAGCTTAATTAACGGAGTATTTCCAATTAACTCAAGTATATTATTATAAGCTTTTATTTTTCCTTTCATTTAATATTTTCAACTTGAATTGAAGTGTACAAATTACCTAAAAAAAATTAATAGAACAAAATAAATTTATTTATAAATGTTTTCTAAATCAAGTAAAAAAGCATATTCTTTTGCCAAATCTTTTAATGCTTCAAACCTCCCTGAGGAGCCTCCATGACCCGTATCCATATCTGTATTTAAAAATAAATTATTTTTATCAGTTTTTAATTCTCTTAATTTAGCCACCCATTTGGCAGGTTCCCAATACTGAACCTGTGAATCATGTAAACCAGTGGTTACTAATAGATTAGGGTAGTTAATTTTTTTTACATTATCATAAGGAGAATAAGACATCATATATTTATAATAACTTTTATCATTAGGATTTCCCCACTCATCGTACTCACTAGTAGTTAAAGGAATAGTTTCATCTAACATAGTTGTTACTACATCTACAAAAGGAACTGCCGCAATAACTCCATTATATAGTTCAGGAGCTAAATTTATAACTGCACCCATCAAAAGTCCTCCTGCAGATCCGCCGTATGCATAAGTATGTTTTGGAGTTGTAAAGCCTTCAGAAATAAGGTGTTTTGTACAATCAACAAAATCAGTAAATGTATTTAATTTATTAAAAAGTTTACCATCTTCATACCAGTCCCTACCTAAGTATTCACTCCCTCTTACGTGTGCAATAGCGTATATAAAACCACGATCTAAAAGACTAAGTCTACTTATTGAAAAAGAAGGGTCAATAGTATTGCCATATGAGCCATAACCATAAATTAACAAGGGATTAGATCCGTCCTTAATAAGCCCCTTTTTATAAACTAAAGATATAGGAATCCTCACTCCATCAGCAGCTTTAGCCCAAGTTCTTTCTGAAACATAATTGTCTTTGTTGAAATTTTCGTCGACAACTAAATGTTCTTTTATAGTGACTTTTTCTTTAGATTTCATATCAAAATCTATAACTGAATATGGCTCTGTCATAGAATTATAAACATATCTAAGTTTGTTGGTATTAAAATCAATATTTGATGTAGTATAAGCTGTATAGGTATCACTATTGAAGTTTATAAAATAATTTTCTGTCTTATCCCATCTTTTAACATTAATTCTACTTAACCCTTTAACTCTTTCACTAACTACTAAGTAATCCTTAAAAATATCAATACCTTCAATTAAAACATCTTCCCTATGATTTATCACGCTTTCCCAGTTATCGAATTCAGTATGAAGTAAAGAAGTTTTCATCAGTTTGTAGTTCTTGGCATTATCTCTATTGGTAATTATATAAAAATAATCTCCAAAGTGACTAACACTATATTCAACTCCTTTAATACGTTTACTAAATAGTTTAAAATCGTCATTAGGATTATCAGCATCAACAAACTGAAACTCTGATGTAAGAGTACTAAATGAAGATATAACAACAAATTTATTAGATTTTGTCCTTGAGACGTTTGTGTAAAAAGTTTTATCTTTTTCATGATAAACCAATTCATCATCAATAGAGTTAGTCTCTAACTCATGTTTAAAAATTTTATCGTTTCTTAAGGTTTTAGAATCTCTATTTGTGTAAAATAAAGATGAATTATCATTAGCCCAAGCAAAACTTCCTGATGAATTATTAATTTCTTCTTTATAAATTTCACCAGTTTCTAAATTTTTTATTTTTATAGTATATAATCTTCTAGAAACCGTATCAAAACTATAGGCAGCAAGTTTATTGTTTGGACTGATTTGAATATTTGATAAATTAAAATATTCGTGGTCCTTGGCTAATTCATTACAGTTAAATAAAACTTCATCTTTAGCGCTAATTGAATCTTTTCTTCTAATATAAACTGGATAGTCTTTGTCTTTTTTATATTTAGTTACATACCAATAACCATTTATAAAATAAGGAACAGATTCATCGTCTTCTTTGATCTTACTTTTAATTTCTTTAAATAATTCACCTTGAAAATCTATAGTATGAGCAGTCATCTTATTGTAATAATCGTTTTCTCTTTCTAAATAATCAATAACTTCAGGGTTTTCCTTTTCGTTCAACCAATAATAATTATCGACTCTTAAGTCATCATGCTTCTTAAATGAAATAGGAATTTTATCTGCTTTTGGGAGGACGATTGAACTATCAAATGGTTGTTTCATATTGTTATTGCAAGAAAACGCAAACATAATACATACTATTAAAAGTCTAGAATATTTAATCATAAATTAAAACTTTAAATCATTTAAAATTTTTAAAAATGATTTATGCATTTCGTCAGAATAATCTAAATGAGTTACAAGCCTAAGTTTATTATCTCCCATCGATATTAACTTAACTCCATTTTTATTTAACATATTTAAAAAAAGTTCTGAACTAACATTAGCTTCAGTCTCAAAAATTACAATATTAGTTTCAACCTTTTCAACTTTTTTAACAATTGATATACAAGATAAAACATACTCAATCTCTTTAGCTTTTAAGTGATCTGTATTTAATCTTTTTATATTGTTTTCCAAAGCATATATGCCACAAGCTGCTAAGTATCCAACTTGCCTCATTCCTCCCCCTAATATTTTTCTTATTCTAATAGCTTTATTTATAAATTCTTTTGAGCCAATTAACATTGAACCTGATGGGCAACCTAAGCCTTTACTAAGGCAAACCGAAATAGAATTAAATATTGACCCGAAATCTTTGGGTTTTTTGTTAGTTCTAACTAGAGCATTCCAAATACGCGCACCGTCTAAATGAAATGACAAATTATTATCGTTACAGGTTTTTTTTATTTTCTTAAGTTCTTCTAAATCCCAACATGCACCTCCTCCTTTATTGGTAGTATTTTCTACACAAACTAAAGATGTTTTTGGACTATGGTAAAAATCTGGTGGGTTGATTGATTCTAAAACCTGTTTATTTGTAAACATTCCTCTTTCTCCATCAATTAATTTACAAGATACCCCACTATTAAAACTAACTCCTCCACCTTCATAATTATATACATGTGCATATTTATCACATATAAGCTGATCCCCAGGGTTAGTATGTATTTTTATAGCAGTTTGATTAGCCATAGTGCCTGATGGGAAAAACAAAGCAGATTCCATTCCAAACATTTGAGCAATCATTTCTTCTAATTTATTGACAGTAGGGTCTTCCTTAAAAACATCATCACCCACTTTAGCATTAATCATAGCTTTAAGCATATTCTCACAGGGCTTTGTTACAGTATCACTTATCAAGTTAATCATCATGTTTGTTAATTTAAAGAACAGTTATTAATTCCTATTGGAGATCCGTCAGGAATTTTTGGAGAGCTATTTGTTTTATACATTCCTGGCAAGTCTTTAAAGTTTTTTATTATATATAAATATTCCTCATAATAAGTATTTGTTTTTTTTGTCTTTAAGATCAGTTTCTCAACTTCTTCAAGAGCAATTTTAGCTTCATAATGGAGTTGCATGTAAACATTATTATCTTGGGATAAATTCAATAAATAAATTAATAAATTACTATTAATAATATGCTGGACCTGACTAATATAAGGATCCTTATGTGTGATTTTAAAAGAATTAGAGATCAAACTATTTAATAAATACCTAACACTCATTTTTGAACTATCTAAACTATGCTGGACCATAACTCTGTTTAATCTTTCCGGGTTAAATAAAAGCGAAAGAGTCATGTCACTTGCCGTTGAAGCTGCACTAAATGGGTCAAAGGAAACGCCTGTTTTTCCGTTAAAAGATTCTCTCGTTCTAGAAAATCCAAAAGCTCTAGGAGGAAATAATTTTAATTTATCTCTTGGAATTGCAAGATTGTTAGCATCTAAAGACTTTAAAACTGATTTTAAAGCCTTGTTTTGTGTTTCTAAATTTAAACCTTGAACTATTAATTGCCCATCTCCTCTTGTAGCATAATTATAATCCAAACCTCCTATTAATTTAATTGCAGCTTCTGTCTGATATCTATGCATAAAGTATAAAGGCGCAAAAATATCTTCAAGAACTGAATAAGGCTCAAAACTCTTAATATTAAATTTAGAAAAATCTTTTATTGCTTTATCTCTTACTTTAAAAATTTCGTCTAAACCAGAAACAACATCTTTTCCGTTATCCCATAAATGAGCTGAGACATGAGCACCACCTTGAGGTCTAGCATCATTGTCCGTAATAAATCTTAATCCTTTTAAATTAGCTTGCTTTAAGATCTTTTCTAATTTATTTTTTTCATCAATTGGATCAAATTCAGAATAACTATAAGCGATACTCACTTTGTCCCATTCACCAATTCCTTTAGAATAAGCATTAGATAAATCAATTTGATCATTATTTATAGAAATTAGAGGATGTGGGTAGTCCATGACAGAAGCTCTATCGTTAGTGCTTGAAACAAAATTATGAGCAAAACCTAGAGTATGACCTACCTCGTGAGCACTTAATTGTCTAATTCTCGATAGAGCCATATCAAGCATAGGTTTATAATTGTTGTTATCATTTTTAAAAGGCTTGTTAATCAATGCTTGAGCTATTAAAAAATCTTGTCTAATTCTTAAACTCCCTAAACTCACATGTCCTTTAATTATCTCTCCAGTTCTGGGGTCAACAACACTAGCACCATAACTCCATCCTCGTGTAGATCTATGAACCCACTGAATTACATTATAACGACAATCCATTGGGTCTGCATTTTCCGGAAGAATTTTGACTTGAAATGCATTTTTATATCCTATGCTTTCAAAAGCTTCATTCCACCAACCTGCACCATCTAATAACGCAGATCTAACTGGCTCAGGCGTGCCAGGGTCTAAATAATAAACGATTGGCTTTTTAACTTCACTAGAATCTAAATTTGGATTTAACTTTTCAAGTCGATGTCTTATCAATAATCTCTTAGTTATTGATTCATGAACCGGAGAAGCATAATCCATGTAAGAAATAGGAATTCCCCCACTTCTTGAATCAAATTTTCTTGGTTTATAATTGTCATCTGGTAACTCAATAAATGAATGATGCTGAATTACACTTATTATTGATGGATCAGGTGAAACACTTGAAATCATCTTTCCGTAATCACCAGAGTTTTTAAATGTTAACAATGCTTCAAATTCAACATTTTTTGGAAAAGCCTTAGTTCTTTCAATATTTAAAGCACTTTTTGTTAAATCTAAAATATATGAACCTTGATCTAAATTTTTTAATCTATTTGAAACTCCATGTGAATCTTGCATTAAAAACGGAGTAAAGTCTATCAAATAATAATCTTGATCAAATTCTACAATTTCAAAACCAAAAATTACTGATTTAGCAAAAGCTTCTTCTACACTCGCTCTTTCTAAATTATTTTCAGAAATTGCTTTAAATTTTTGATTAGGCTGAATTAGCAATAATTTGTTGCCATATTTTTTAAATTTAACGATTCGCTGATCACCTAATTGACCTCTGTCCAAACCTATATCATTTGATCCAAGACCTGTTGTTAAAGAACTCACGTATAAAAACTCTTTATTAATCTTGTTTACTTCAAGAAAAATTTTATCGTTTGATTCTGAATAACTAAAATTAAAAAATCCTGAAAAACTTTTCTTTTCACTCTGAATTTCCTGAGATTTAATTTGAGTTATTAATAAAAATAAGAGCAGGGTAAACATTAACCTATAATTCATAGTTAAATCAATTTTATTTAAATATAAAAATTAATTAAGTGAATATTTAGTGTTTTTATAATGTATTTTTGAAGAATATTTTTCAGAATGATTACTATTGATCAAATTAAGAATCTTCTTGAACGCACAAAGGCGTTAAGGAGATATCTTTGACGTAGAAACAAAAAATATTGAAATTACTAATAAAGAAGAAATTACTTTAGATCCTGATTTTTGGAACGATTCTAAAAAAGCTCAAATTATAATGAAAGAGCTTCAGTCACTTAAACAATGGGTTAAAGATTATGAAAAAGCAAAATCTTTAACTGAAGATTTAGAAGTTCTTTTTGAATATTTTAAAGATGGCGAAACATCTGAAAAGGAGCTTAATTCCCATTTTATTTTATGTTCAGATCACATTGAAAAAATTGAATTTAAAAACATGCTCTCAAACGAAGGAGATGAAATGAGTGTGGTTATTCAAATTACTGCAGGAGCAGGTGGTACTGAGAGCTGTGACTGGGCTTATATGCTAATGAGAATGTATATAATGTGGGCTGAAAAAAACAATTATAAATTAAAGGAATTAGATCTTCAACAAGGAGATGTAACGGGAATAAAATCTGTCACACTAGAGATTGATGGAGAGTATGGTTTTGGTTGGTTGAAAGGAGAAAATGGAGTTCATAGATTGGTTAGGATTTCCCCTTTTGACAGTAATGCAAAAAGACATACGTCTTTTGCTTCTGTGTATGCTTATCCTCTTGTAGATGATACAATAGAAATAAATATTAATCCATCTGATATTTCATGGGAAACCATGCGCTCTAGTGGAGCTGGAGGGCAAAACGTTAACAAAGTTGAGACTGCAGTCAGGTTGAGACATGGACCCTCAGGTATTGTCATTGAAAACTCAGAAACTAGATCTCAATTAGAAAATAAAGAAAAAGCTCTAAAATTACTTAAGTCTCAATTGTATGAAATTCAATTAAAAGAAAAAATGATTGAAAGAGAAAAAATTGAATCTAGTAAAATGAAAATTGAGTGGGGATCTCAAATAAGAAATTACGTACTTCACCCTTATAAACTGATTAAAGACGTTAGAACTGGTCATGAAACTAACAATGTAGATGAAGTTCTAAATGGTGGTTTAAACCCATTTTTAAAAGCTTTTTTAATGTCAAATTAATTATGAAAACAATAATTTTTGATTTAGGTGGAGTATTAGTGGATTGGAACCCTGAATACGTTTATTTGAAAGAATTTAAAGGAGATAGAAGAAAAATGAAATGGTTTTTTGATAATGTTTGTACTTCTAGTTGGAATGAAGAGCAAGACGGAGGTAAGTTAATGAAGGAAGCAACAGAAGAAAGAATAAAGCTTTTTCCTGATTACGAAAGATTAATAAGAATGTTTTATGGGAGATGGGAGGAGATGCTTAAAGACGAAATTTCTGGGACAGTTGAAATTTTGTGTAAATTAAAAAATAAAAATTATAAGTTAATTGCTCTTACTAATTGGAGTGCTGAAACTTTTCCAGTTGCAATAAAAAAATATAAATTTCTTGAATTATTTGAAGGAATTGTTGTGTCAGGAGAAATTAAAATGCTAAAACCGTTTAAAGAAATCTATAATTACACATTAAATAAATACAATTTAAATCCAAAGGAATGTATTTTTATTGATGATCGATTAAATAATGTAGAAGGAGCTGTAAAATGTGGTATCGAAGGAATTCAATTTGAATCTCCAGAAAAATTAATTATTAATTTAAAAAAATTAAAAGTTGAAATCTGAAAAATATAAATTACTACACAATCCAAGATGTAGTAAATCACGACAAGGTTTGGAGTTTTTAAAATCTAAAAATATTGATTTTGAAATAGTTTTATATCTGAAAGAAAAATTAGAAATACATGAAATTAAAAATATTGTAGTAAAATCAGGACTTAACCCAATAGATTTAATTAGAGAACATGAAGGAATTTGGAAAGAATTATACAAAGACAAAACTCTAACAAAAAATCAAATCGTTCAAGCTATATTTGATCATCCTAAAATTATGCAAAGACCTGTTTTTATTTCAGAAACTAAAGCAATAATAGCTATACCTGCTGAAGAAGCTTTAAAATTACTATAAACTAAACCTTTTCGAAATTAAAAAGTCATAGACTTATATTAAACTAATATGAAGAATTTTTTATTAATAATTACTATTTTATTATCGTTAAATATAAATGCTCAACAACCATCTATTTATCTATCAGGAACTATTTTAGATAGCGAGACTAATGTCCCACTTGAATATGCTACTATCTCTGTTTTTAAACAAAATGATAGCATTGCTAAATATGGAGGCTTAGCTGATTTAGATGGTAAATTTAATTTTGAAATTGCAAGGGGTGTTTATGATATTAAAATAGAATACATTTCCTTTAAAATAAAATATTTAAAAAAAATCACTGTTTTTAAATCTCTAGATTTAGGAACTATACTTATGTCCATTGATCAAAATATTTTGGATGAAGTGGAAGTGATTGGGGAAAAAACAGAAGTTGAAATTAAACTAGATAAAATAGTTTATAATATTGGAAAAGATTTAACGCTAAGAGGAAGCAGTGTAAGTGATGTTTTAGACAATCTTCCCTCTGTAGCAGTTGATATTGATGGGAACGTATCACTAAGAGGAAATCAAAGTGTAAGAATTTTAATAAATGGTAAGCCATCAGGGCTAGTTGGAATTAGCAGTAATGATGCCTTAAAGCAATTTCCTTCAGAAAGTGTTGAAAAAGTTGAAATAATAACTTCGCCATCTGCCAGATATAATGCAGAGGGAACTGCAGGGATAATTAATATTGTTTTGAAAAAAAATAAACTGGCAGGTTTAAACGGTTCAATAACAACAAATGGTGGGGATCCAAAAACTTATGGGCTCTCAGCAAATATCAATTATAGAACTAAAAAAATAAACCTTTTTAGCAATGCTGGATATAGCTTAAGAAGCTATTTAAATGGTTCTAAAAGCGAAACAGAATATTATAGAAATAATTCTGTCAGTAATTTTCTTAACGAAAATGGCAATAGAACAAGTCAAAGTGATTCTTATTATCAAAATACTGGAATTGAATATTTTATTTCCGACAAAACCAGTATAGTTATTTCTTACCTGAACAGAGAAAGTGAAAGTGATGATGAAACAATCAATAATATCAATCAAGATTTTCAGGGAAATAAAAAATCTTCTAAAAGAATTGAAAATGAAAATGAATCCGATAATTCAAAAGAGTTTTCGTTAAATTTTACTCACGAATTTATAAACAAAGGAAATATCACAATAGATTATCAAAAGGAAAAATCTAATGAAATTGAAAGTGGTATTATATCCAATACACAATCCGTTCCTAATTTCATAAAATATTTAGGTGAAAAAGTTAATACTAATGAAAATCAAGATAGCGAACTTTATAAAATTGATTACGTTTTACCTGTTGGAGAAGATGGACAGTTTGAAATGGGCTATAGAAAGAGTAATAAATTTCAAAATACTGATTACTTAATTAAAGACGAAAATAAAAACGGGGATTTTATAAAGAACACTAATCTTAGTAATAATCTTTTTTATAACGAAAAAGTAAATGCTTTTTACACCCAATATGGAAATAAAAAAAATAAAATTTCATTTCTATTTGGCTTAAGACTAGAAGAGTCTAAAACTACAGTCAAGCAAATTGAAAGCAATAGCAATAGCATAAAAAAATATAACGACTTATTTCCAACAATAAATTTAGCTTTTGAATTAAAAGAAAATGAAACCATAACTTTAGGTTATAGCAGAAGAATAAGCAGACCTAGGTCATATTTCATCAACCCATTTCCTTCCAGATCTAGCGAAACAAGCTATTTCCAAGGTAATCCTTACCTAAATCCTAGTTATTCTAATGGAATTGATTTTGGTTACTTAAAAAGATTAGACAAAACGACTTTGAACGGATCAATATATTATAAAAAATCAAATCAAATATTTACTTTTATTAATGAAGCAACTGGGAATTCAGTTTTTGTTAATGATATTCTTGTTCCAGTTATTAGAAGGTCTCCTATAAACTTGTCTTCGCAAGAAGAAATAGGAATTGAATTTAACACAAATTACACTCATTCCAAAAATTGGCGAATTGGTGGAAATCTTAATTTTTATCAATCGGAAATAATTGGAAATTATAATGGAGTTATTTACGATTCTAAAAATCTAATATGGTCAGGAAGATTAAACAACTATCTAAAATTATTTTCGTCAATTGATTGGCAAACTAGGCTTAGCTACAGAGGGCCTCAAAAAAATGCTATTTCAACTAGAAAAGCTTCAATAAGTACAAATACAGCTTTTAGTAAAGATATTTATGAAGATAAAATGACTCTAACGTTCAAGATAAATGATCTTTTTGAAACTCAAAAA
>Ga0209502_10000434_pt1 | contig 45688 bp, 46 predicted proteins | sample ArcticOcean_MG_C_10_FD_187442 | JGI IMG/M metagenome (GOLD analysis project Ga0209502, IMG submission 187442) | Marine microbial communities from western Arctic Ocean - ArcticOcean_MG_CB11_90 (SPAdes) (version 2) | ecosystem: Environmental > Aquatic > Marine > Oceanic | place: Arctic Ocean... | reverse complement strand
GGTTTATTTTATCGCTTGGTGGGCGCTCTCAGACCAACATGGCATTCAAGGGCTTTGGGGGGCAATGATTATTTATGTTGTCGCCCGTGCAGTAGCTTTATTACTATTTTATCCGTCGCTGCGGCGGTCGGTTAGAGGGTAACTAGTACTCGTTTATCACCGAGCCTTTTTCAAACCTACACCCTACCGTATAACCGACGCACGTCTGTAAATTATGCCGACCTAAGCAACTATGCAGATGGTTTTTCGCTTATCATTAGCATTATGTTTTTTACCTCGTAACCAGAAAAGGACAGCATTAGATGAAAATAGCATTTAAATGGATCGGTATTACGAGCATTACACTGGCAATGGTTGCTGGAATCGGGTGGTCGGCGATTGGCCCGGATTGGCGTGCGCTTATTGCTGACGCACCACAAAACAATGACCTTTTGTTTTGGGAGCAAAGTCAGCGTGAAGTTGCTTTTAAAATGATGGATAAAGTCCCTTGGATGGTGAAATCAAGAGAGATCAAACCAAGTACATCGGTGAGAGAGTTACCCAATGGCGAGCCGTTAGAATTTGATACTGACATGGATGAGTTTTTTGCAAAACAACATCTTGCCGGTGCGCTAATTTTGCACAACGGAGAAGTTCGCTATGAACGGTATGGCCTTGGACATTCGCCAGAAAAACGTTGGACAAGCTTTTCTGTCGCCAAATCATTCACTTCTAGCCTAGTCGGTATTGCTGTCAAAGAAGGCTACATCAAGAGTCTAGATGACAGTGTTTCAGACTATATTAAAGCTATGAAAGGGTCTGCCTATGACAACGTCACCATTGCACAGCTACTGACCATGACATCAGGTGTGCAGTGGAATGAAGACTATGGGGACCCACAGTCTGATGTCGCTAAATTTAGTACTCATGTTGGTAATGAGGGTCTGCCCAGCTTAGTTAGTTATATGCGAAACCTGCCTAGAGCCTACCCTGCTGGAGAGCAGTGGCAGTACTCCACTGGGGAAACAAACCTTATTGGGGTTTTAATCAGTGAAGCAACGGGGAACACCCTGTCGCACTACTTAACTGAGAAGATCTGGAAGCCATTCGGAATGGAAAGCCAAGCAAGCTGGCTGTTGAGCCTGGATGGCGAAGAGATGTCGGGTTGCTGCATACAGGCAAGCTTGCGGGATTTTGCTCGCTACGGTCTTTTTGTATTGGAAGATGGCAAGATAAATGGTGCTTCTATTTTGCCTGAGGGTTGGTTTGCAACGGCTACCGCCGAACGGGCTGATATTGGCTATCCGGGCGTTGGTTATGGCTACCAATGGTGGACGTTTGCGGACGGCAGCTTTACCGCGCGAGGTATTTTTGGGCAAACGATCTTTATAGATCCAAAGAGGCAGCTGGTGGTTGCCTTTAATGGAAATTGGCCTAACGCTAGTGAATCAGAGCTTACTAAGCAGCGATTTGAATTCATTGAGTCTGTTCGGAACAGTATTGATCAAGAAAACCAATCCACTCAACCTAATAGCTAGTGCGGAGTATCATAACGGTGCCGTCCCTTTACTTTACTAACAATGGCCTGCACACCCATCTGCTATTTTCAGCGCAGGAAGTAAGGGCTTATGTACCCACACTGCAAGCCTATTTTCCCGATGCCACTTGGATACAAATAGGCTGGGGTGACTACCAGTACTATGGTAACCCTGAGCAAACAAAGTGGATGGGAGTAAAAGCGCTGTTCACACCCACAGCCGCCATTATGGGGATATTAGGTGTCAATGCCATCCCTGAGGATATCCCTAAAAAAAGAAAGCTTTATGAAATTCCTTTAGACACTGGGCACTGGAATGCCGTTTTGGCCTTTGTCTGCGGGTACTTAAAACTAGATGATGCTAACCAGATGACAGAGGTTAGGGTTAAGGGCAATGGTGAAGTATTTTTCGAGGCTCATGGCATTTACACTATTTTTAATAGCTGTAATCACTGGACTGCCCGAGCATTGGAAACTGCTGGTTTAACGATGAAACCACGGCGGTCATTTTCACCCAATTATGTTGAGCAATGTGTCAACGCTAATGGCTTTAAGGCGGTCACTAGATAACTCAAAATACGCAGAGCCCTGCACTTGTGTAGTGCGAGCCGACGGGTCACTTTATCAATACCGCCAAGCGCGATGGTCTGAATAGACGATATACCTCATGGGGACCGGTGTTTTGAGATAATAAGTTTTTTAAGTGGGTACATTGATATTTAACGGATAGACCCCATCTATTAAAGCAAATACAAGAGGAGTTTAGCTTTGGAACAGTATCGTGGAACAACCATCCTGTCGGTAAGACGCAACGGCAAGGTAGTCATTGGTGGCGATGGTCAGGTCAGTCTGGGCAACACTATAATGAAAGGCAATGCCCGCAAAGTTCGTCGCCTGCACAACAATCAGGTTATTGCTGGGTTCGCTGGTGGTACCGCAGATGCCTTTACCCTGTTTGAGCGCTTTGAGGCAAAATTAGAACAGCACCAAGGTAACCTAACCCGCGCCGCGGTTGAACTGGCCAAAGACTGGCGAACAGACCGTATGCTTCGAAAGCTCGAAGCTCTGCTGGCCGTAGCCGACAGTGAAGCGTCGCTGATTATTACCGGTAATGGCGATGTTATTCAGCCAGAAGATGACCTTATTGCTATTGGGTCTGGCGGCCCTTTCGCCCAATCAGCTGCCAGAGCCCTGCTAGAAAACACTGATTTAGATGCAAGAACCATTGTCGAGCAAGGTCTTAAAATTGCCGGTGATATCTGTATCTACACTAACCACAACAGAACTATCGAAGAATTAGACTCTAAGGTGTAATTATGTCTCAAATGACTCCCCGTGAGATTGTTCACGAATTAAATCGACACATCATCGGTCAAGATGACGCTAAACGTGCAGTGGCTATTGCCTTGCGGAACCGCTGGCGTCGATCGCAGCTAGACAGCGAAATGCGCAATGAAGTTACCCCTAAAAACATTCTTATGATTGGCCCAACGGGGGTTGGTAAGACTGAAATTGCACGACGTCTGGCAAAACTGGCCAATGCACCCTTCGTGAAGGTCGAAGCGACAAAATTTACCGAAGTTGGCTATGTCGGTAAGGATGTTGAATCGATTATCCGTGATTTAGTAGAGACCTCAGTCAAGCAATGCCGCGAGTCAGAGATGCTGAAAGTTGCTCAACGCGCAGTTGATGCGGCAGAGGAGCGCGTTTTAGATGCCCTTTTACCCCCCGCGAGAGACGCTGAAGGCAAAGACGAGAAAAACTCAACTACTCGCCAGGTATTTCGCAAGAAATTACGTGAGGGGTCACTTGATGACAAAGAAATTGAGATTGAATTGAGCCAAACACCGGTGGGCGTTGAAATTATGGCGCCTCCAGGTATGGAAGAAATGACCTCCCAACTGCAGAATATGTTCAGCAGCATGGGCAAAGATAAAACCACCAGTCGAAAAGTAACCGTAGCTGACGCTATGAAACACTTAAAAGAGGAAGAAGCGGCTAAGCTGGTAAACGAAGAAGACATCAAAACCATTGCCATGGAAGCGGCTGAGCAAAACGGCATTGTCTTTCTTGACGAAATTGATAAGGTTTGTCGTCGCGGTGAAACTAGCGGTGCCGACGTATCTAGAGAAGGCGTTCAGCGCGATCTCTTGCCACTGATCGAAGGTTGTACTGTGTCGACCAAGTTTGGCATGATCAAAACTGACCACATTTTGTTCATTGCCTCGGGTGCCTTTCATCTTTCTAAGCCGTCAGATCTGATTCCTGAATTGCAGGGCAGACTGCCCATTAGGGTGGAATTAAATGCGCTGAAAGTCGGTGACTTGGAGCGTATATTAACCGAGCCCAAAGCCTCGCTAACCAAGCAGTATTGCGAGCTTATGTCCACCGAAGGACTGACCATTGATTTCACCACTGAAGGTACTCGTCGTATTGCAGAAATTGCCTTTGAGGTTAATGAGGGTACCGAAAATATTGGTGCACGACGTTTACACACGATTTTAGAGCGTTTACTTGAAGATATTTCCTTCAATGCCTCAGACTTGGGCTCCAAGGGTGATTCCATCTCTATTGATAAGGCATTTGTGAACAAGAATCTGGGTGAACTTGCCAGCGATGAGGATCTAACGCGCTTTATCTTATAAACTAAATGGTCTGCAGAGAGATTTTTTGAATGCCTACACCACAGAAAATTTTTGTTACTGAATCAAAGGATGCTCTCAGGCTTGAGTACGCAGATGATAAGCAACACCAACTGCCCGCAGAATACCTAAGAGTTTTTTCTCCTAGTGCCGAGGTGCGCGGGCACGGTAAAGGTCAGGAAGTATTGCAGTTTGGTAAGCGCAACGTAGTTATTTCATCGGTACAAAAAGCGGGTAATTACGCTATTCAAATTACTTTTAGTGACGGTCATAATTCTGGCATTTTCGCCTGGGATTATCTCTATGAATTGGCTGAAAATTATACCGATTATTGGATTGCTTACCTTGGGCGATTGCATGTGGCTGGTCAATCTCGCGACCCTGACGTGCAAGTAGTAAAACTCTCTTAACAAGCACAATAAAAAGTCCACGTTGCTGTATGAGCAGTATAGAAACAATCATTTAGCAAGTATGCGGCCTGACAGATACCTAAACCGTCTAACTAAGGCTACAATAGTGACCCCAATTTTTACCTCATAGTTGCAAAGATGTCTGAGAAAACTACACATTTTGGTTACAAGACCGTCGACGTCGAAGAGAAAGCTGGCAAAGTTGCCGATGTCTTTCACTCCGTTGCCGGTAGCTACGATCTCATGAATGATCTTATGTCGGTGGGAATCCATCGACTCTGGAAACGCATGACTATTGAAATGTCCGGAGTGCGCAAAGGACATAAAGTGCTGGATATTGCCGGAGGAACCGGAGATCTAGCGGCTAAGTTTTCACGCATTGTCGGCCCAGAAGGAACCGTGGTGCTGGCAGACATTAATGATTCAATGCTAAAGGTCGGGCGCGACCGGCTTATTGACCGAGGCATTGTCGATAACGTGCAGTTTTCTCAAGCCGATGCTCAGCACCTGCCCTTCCCCGACAATACCTTTGATGTCATTACCATCGCGTTTGGGTTGCGTAATGTCACTGATAAAGACATGGCACTGCGCTCGATGCTGCGGGTATTAAAACCGGGTGGGCGACTGCTAATATTGGAGTTTTCAAAACCTAAAAATCCTGTGTTATCGAAAGTCTATGACACCTATTCTTTTAGTATTTTGCCTAAATTAGGCAAACTCTTCGCCAATGACGCTGACAGTTACCAATATTTGGCTGAGTCAATTCGCATGCATCCCGATCAGAGTACGCTGTTGGAGATGCTAAAAACTGCTGGATTCGCGAATACTGACTTCCATAATATGACAGGTGGTGTTGTCGCTCTGCATCGAGGGGTTAAGCCTTAGTGATGCTTTCATTACTACGGAAAACCGCCTTGGGCGGCGCAGAAGCGCTTATTGATACTGCTCTAGCGCACGATCCTGCTTCCGCGTCTGCACTTGCAGTGCTGGAGGGCCAAGTGCTGTTAATTGAGAGTACTCTGCCGCCAATAACCATCGCTGTAGAACCCACCTCATCTGGCGTAAAACTCCATGATCATTGGGATGGCGAGGCCTCAGTTAGTGTTCAAGGAACCCTGGTTGCAATGGCTGGCGTGGCTTTAAACGCCAAAGAATCAGTATCGTTTTCTGGTACCGGCATCAGGGTCAGCGGTAATCTTGATACGCTCAATCAGCTCAATAACATTATGGGTAATCTGGACATCGATTGGGAAGCTGCTCTGGCTGAAGTCATTGGTGATATTCCCGCTCATCTGCTGGCACAAAGTGTTCGCAGCTCAGCAGTCTTTAGAGCCAACACAGTAAAACGTGCGACCACAGGCTTGGTTGAAGTTGCACAGGAAGAATTCAATTTAACGCCCAGTAAAAATGAATTTGAAACCGTTGCGCCTGAGATTAGAAAATTATCATCTGATGTTGACCGCGTAGCGGCGCGACTAAAAAGACTTCAGCAAACGCTTAGGCAACATGATCAAGGAACGTTAAATTCGTGATTCGATTGAGACGCATAGCTAAAATAGCCAAAGTGGTGGGCAAGTACCGCCTGGACTTGCTCTTGGATAAGGAAAAACTGCCCTACAGTTTTCGCATTTTTCTTGCCCCAGCCGTTCTATTTGGTCAGCCTAGTGGCAGTCGCGGCGAGCGGTTGCGGAAATCCCTTGAAGAACTTGGTCCTATCTTTGTCAAGTTTGGCCAACTGTTATCAACCCGTCCTGATCTTGTTCCCGAAGACATTAGTGCGGAATTGGCAGTGCTTCAGGACAACGTACCGCCATTTTCTTCAGAGCTATTTAAGCAAAATGTTGAGCTAGCGCTATCTGGCAGTGTTGACGAGTTATTTCTCAGTTTTGAGCCCGATCCACTAGCGTCAGCTTCTGTGGCACAGGTGCATGCGGCGGTCTTGGCTGATGGGCGCGATGTCGTTGTAAAAGCTGTGCGACCCAATATTGAAAAAACTATTCGCAAGGATATTGCCCTACTCTATACCTTGGCGCGATTAGTCAAAAAATACAGCGAAGACGGTGAGCGCTTGCATCCACTAGAAGTAGTCAAAGACTACGAGTCAGTGATTTTAGAAGAGCTCAATCTGCAGTCAGAGGGCGCCAATGCGTCGTTGTTGCGTCATAACTTTGCAGATTCATCGATGTTGCATGTTCCTGAGATATATTGGCCGTACTCTAACAAAGACGTACTGGTTATGGAGCGAATCTACGGCATTCCGGTAACAGATCTTGATCAACTGAAAGCCGCGGGTGTTGATTTCAAGCTTTTAGCTCAACGTGGCGTAGAGATATTTTTTACCCAAGTCTTTGAACACAATTTTTTCCATGCTGACATGCATCCGGGCAATATATTTGTCGATGCAACAAATCCGAAGTCACCCACCTATATTGCTATTGACTGCGCCATCATGGGCTCGCTCTCCAGTGAAGATCAGTTTTATATGGCGCGCAATCTGCTGGCTATGTTCCAGCGCGACTATCGTCTGGTCGCTGAGCTGCATATTCGCTCTGGTTGGGTGCCTAAAGATACCTCAATCAATGATTTTACCGGCGCCATTAGATCTGTCTGCGAGCCCATCTTTCAGCGGCCTCTTAGCGAAATATCTCTGGGGCATATGTTAATAGATCTGTTCACCACGGCGCGACGATTTAATATGGAAGTCCAGCCTTCCTTAGTGCTGCTGCAAAAGACACTTTTAAATATTGAAGGTTTAGGACGTCAGCTTTATCCCGACCTAGACCTCTGGCAGACCGCGCAACCTTATTTAGAGCGATGGATGAAGGATCGTTATTCTCCAAAAAGTGTATTTAAGCAGCTAAAACGCTATGCGCCTGATTGGCTAGAGCACTTCCCGCAAATACCGCCGATGATATTTCAAGCACTAAAATCTGCGCAGCACAGCGAAGCTAATGACATCGTTAAAGGTTCAGCGTCGATGCCACATGATGCCTCTATTTGGAGCAAACTTTTAACCGCGGTAGGGTTTAGTAGTATTGGTGGCGGTATTGCCATCGGTTTCTCTCAGTGGTCGGCGGCACTAAGCCAACCACCGCTGATTAGCCTAGGCCTAGTTTTTACGGGGCTAGTCATTTTGGTGCTTCGTAAGCCCTGACTTTAGTTACCACCCAACACCTGCCATAATTAGCAACTAATTTCTAACGGTATTTTTAGCAATGAGTTACCTCGACGACATCAAATGGGACAATGACGGGCTGCTGCCAGCCATTGCTCAGGATGCTGAGACAGGCCGAATTTTAATGATGGCCTGGATGAATCGCGAGGCACTAGAACTCACCGTCAACGAAAATAGGGCTATCTACTGGTCCCGATCTCGGCAGAAGTTATGGCGCAAAGGTGAAGAATCAGGTCATCTTCAAGAGTTGATCGAACTAAGATTGGATTGTGATAGCGACGTAATACTGATGAAGGTGAATCAAATAGCCAATATTGCCTGTCACACCGGTCGAACATCGTGTTTTTATCGTGTCCTACAGAATGGTGAATGGCAGACTGTGGACAAGGTTATCAAAGACCCAAAGGATATTTACTAATGAGTGATGTCGTTCTAAAGCAACTCAGTGAGGTTCTTAAGGCCCGCAAAAGCGCGACGGCAAATGACTCTTACGTGGCTAGCCTGCATCAAAAGGGTCTCAATAAAATACTTGAAAAAGTGGGCGAAGAATCCTGTGAGACTATTTTGGCCGCCAAAGATGCTGAACATAGCGGGGATAATACCAATGTAATTTATGAAACCGCCGATCTGTGGTTTCATTCTCTGGTTATGCTGTCTCATCTGGGTGAAGATGCTACCTCAGTACTTAAAGAATTAGAGCGGCGCTTCGATTTATCCGGGCTTGAAGAGAAGGCTCAACGCAATAAAGATTAATAATTTAGGAGAAAGATCATGGGTTTTGGCTGGCAAGAACTACTAATCATTTTAGTCATAGTGGCGCTAATTTTCGGCACCAAGAAACTACGCAATATCGGCTCAGATCTCGGTGGTGCTGTAAAGGGCTTCAAGGACTCTGTCTCCAAAGACCCCACAGACGATCTAGATGCTGAGGACAGCGAAAAATCTGAGGAGCACTCAGATTCAGACGCCAAAAAAGACTAGGCATGTTGATTCAATATGAGTTGATGACTGTCTATGTTTGATATTGGGTTTTCTGAACTTCTTATTATCGCGGTACTCACCTTAATTGTGATGGGGCCCGAGCGGCTGCCGGAAACTGTGCGCACGATTACTCTGTGGCTTGGACGTTTGCGTCAGTTTTTATCCGCTGCGCGCACTGAGATTGAGGATGAGGTGGGTGTCGATGAAATTCGTCGGCAGCTGCATAATGAAAAGATCATTCGCGACCTAGAGAAAACCAAAGACCAGTTAAAAGATCTAGCCAACGATCAAAAGTCGATCTTTCCTGATGAAAAACCCGATGTCTGATCCAGAAACTTTAGACAGTCAGCCGTTTATGGCTCATCTTATTGAGTTTAGAGATCGCGTGTTGCGCTCAATCGTGGCAGTGCTTATTATTTTCGCGGGACTTTTCTCGTTTAGCAACGAGCTCTATCTGTATATTTCTGAACCGATTAGAGCCTATCTGCCCGGCGATCTAACCATGATCGCCACTGAGGTGACATCGCCATTTTTAACCCCCTTTAAGCTCACATTGGTGTTGTCGATGTTCGCCGCTATGCCCTACATTCTGTACCAGGTTTGGGCATTCTTAGCGCCGGGGTTATATCAGCGCGAAAAGAAAATTGTTCTGCCGCTGTTTTTCTCCAGCGTGTTCCTTTTCTACGGCGGCATGGCCTTTGCTTACTACGTGGTGTTCCCGCTGGTATTTATGTTTTTCACCAGCATAGTGCCCGATGGTATTAGCATAATGCCGGATATTCGTAGTTACTTAGATTTTGTACTGAAGTTGTTTTTTGCTTTTGGCCTTAGCTTCGAAATTCCTATCGCGGTGGTAATACTGTCTTGGATGGGCGCTGTGGACCCCAATAGCTTGGCTAAAAAGAGGCCCTATGTTTTTGTACTCTGCTTTGTGTTCGGCATGCTGCTGACACCACCAGACATTATCTCTCAAACCCTGCTTGCCATCCCCATGTGGATGCTATTTGAAATTGGCATTCTGTTTGGACGCATGGTTGCGCCCAAAGTCGATCCAGAAGCACCCTTATCTGACTAATGGGTTATTCGAACAGCGCGCGTTTAATAGCGCTGTAGTGTGTGTCTCTTGCCAACCTAGAGACCTTAGCGTTTGGTACCATAAACTCAAATCCGTGATATCCGCCGGTAAATATTTCCAACTGAGTGGCTACGCCCGATCCATTAAGGCGCTGTGCATACTCGCGGTTCTCATCAATAAATAAGTCAACGGATCCAATCCCAATGTAGGCCGGTGGTAGGCCATGCAAATCGCCCGCGTGACTTGGCGCCGCATACTTAGATGCTACAAAGGGTTCTTCCTCTGAGGTCGTCTGTCTACCCAAATAATGCATCCAACCCTGAAGGTTAGAACGGCGATTCCAAATACGTTTATCTGTAATACTAAAACTAGATTCTGATGTACTGTTATTATCAATCATCGGGCAAAGCAGTGCCTGAAATGCCACCGACACCTCTGCCCTGTCCCTCGCCAGCAACGCAAGGCCTGCGGCTAGACCACCCCCCGCGCTAATGCCGCCTACGGCTATGCGCGAGACATCCACTTTGAGCATGTCCGCATTATCAAACACCCATGTTAGGGCCGCATAACAGTCATTGAGAGGTGCAGGGAAAGGAAACTCAGGGGCTAAGCGGTAGTCTACAGAGACCACCACACAACCAATCTTTTCTACCATACGCCTCACCGTATAGTCATCGCCTTCCATGCTGCCAAAACAATAACCACCGCCATGAATCCACAATAAGCTCGGAAGGGGCTGTGTATGCCCTTCAGGTCGATACACACGTACGACCACATCTTGGTCATTGTCCTGCGTGACAATATAGTCCGAGCTTGTCACTCCAACTACCGAGGGCAGGGTTGACGCTATATAGTTACTGCGTTGCAGTGACACCGCTCGGGTTATCGTTAAATCAGCCCAAATATCGAACTCAGGTATAGCCTCAAGCGCTGGAATAAGCTCGGGGTCGACTAGTTTTAAATCCATATTATTATCCTTATCCTTATCCTTATCCTTATCCTTATCCTAGAGGTATTCGGCGCTCTAGACTAGAATACTGTGTCTACTTAATTTCGCCACCGATATAAAACCACTGCGCACCAATGCGAGTAAACACCGACTTCTCATGCAATATGCTTTTGACCTTTTCTTCTTGGTAGGTGGCTTTAAATTCCACCCAGCCTTCGTTGTCTTTCTGACCTGAACCTAAAACATCAAGGTTAATCCATTGCTGGGTTTTTTCTGAGAGTTCACTGACGCTAAGGTTTTTAGCCATAGGCGGAAACCAGGTCTTTAACAGATACTCGCCATAGCCGCCCAAAGCATAGGCGCTGTAGCGAGAGCGCATTAGTTTTTCGGGTGTGTCCGGCGATACTTTTGCCTCTAAATAGGGTTTGCAGCACTGAGAAAACGACAGTTGGTTTCCACAAAAACACGACTCATTCATTGTTTTTCATTGACCTAGAGAGATTAAGTTAAAATAATACCCCAAATTGATTAAGAAGAGTCGCACTATGCCCAGTTTAGATATTGTTTCGGAAGTTGATAGCGCAGAAATTCTCAATGCTACTAACAATGCAGCACGTGAATTAACCACCCGTTTTGATTTTCGTGGCGTTGACGCAACGATTACTGTTGCAAACGATGTGGTGACACTTAAGGCCGAGGCTGATTTTCAGTGCCAGCAATTACTCGACATTTTCGCCACTCAGCTGGTTAATCGAAAGATTGACCCCACGGTGATGGAGTATGACAAAGAGGCGCTTCACAGTGGCAAAACGTTTTCGTTAAACGTTAGCTTTAAGCAGGGAATCGCCGCTGACGTCTCGAAAAAGATGATTAAAATAATCAAAGAGAAGAAGCTTAAAGTGCAGGCGCAGGTTCAGGGTGATGAAGTTAGGGTAACCGGAAAGAAGCGCGATGAACTGCAGACAGTGATGGCGTTGGTCCGCGAGGCAGACCTTGGGCAACCCTTCCAGTTTAAAAACTTTCGAGATTAAGTCTTAAAGCGGAATTATTCTGCACCGACAAAGGTCATGGAGATACTGTTAACACAGTGCCTCAAATTTTTGTCGGTGTAGCCTTCTCCAGAAAAAACATGCCCTAGATGCCCGCCACATGCAGCACAAAGTATTTCAGTGCGACGTCCATCGGCATCCGCAACCTTGGTGACTGCACCTTCAATTTCATCATCAAAGCTGGGCCATCCGCATTGGGATTGGAACTTGTGTTCAGAGCGGTACAGCGGAGCATCGCATTGCTTGCACAGATACAACCCACCGTCGAAGTGGTCGGTATATTTACCTGTAAACGGACGTTCAGTCCCTTTTTGTTGAATCACGTACTGCTCTTCTGCGTTTAGCTCATTGAGTTGCTTACTCATTAACTGTTCCCATTCAATTTAATATTTTTCGAACGCTCATCCTGCACTGCATACCAAAGCTTTACAATACCGTTTTGCAACGTCACTAGAGCATTTATGTCTGGACTAGAATAGCGGTCTTCACAATAGGTACGACCAAACAGCTTGATGTGATCAATCAAAGGATGTCCTAAATCGGCATATTCCCAATCGAGAAAATAGACACCCTGCTCATTAATAATAAGGTTTTCTAAAATTAGGTCGTGGTGCGCAATGACTGGAGTCCACTGTGACTGATCAATCATATTTGCTGCCTGCTGGATATCAGCGAGTCCTTCAAAGTGCGTCAGTTGATCGCTATAGAGTCGAATGTAGTCTGCATAGTTTCTTGTTGGCATACTCACACTAATGGCTTGAATACGCTGAATACAGAGTTCTAAGGTATCTTGCACGCCGGTATCAGCCAAATCTGACTGCGACAAGTGACGCCCTCTAATGAGTTGCGTCACCTGCACACTAGAATCACTGTAAATGAGTTTTGGTACACAATGAGTTGGCTGGAGATGTTCTAATAAGGATCTTTCTCTATCTCGATCTATTCCCAGAGACTGGGTGTTCGCTGCATTGACTCTTATAACCGCTCTAAACTCACCGCTGCCGATCAGAAAAGATTCGTTGGTCAAGCCCCCTTGCAACTGCTCTAAAACCGTAGGCTCTTCACCAAGTACAACATCACCAGCCTGCCAATCACGCCAATCGATAAGGGCTCTATGTAATAAATTCTCTGTTCTGGGCGACATAGTTTTTCTTCCACGCAACATAGCCAAGTGCAGATAGCACTAAGTAAACCACAAACATGGCTGCTGTCTGATCCAAATCGCGGTCAATGTAAAGGTAAATGGAAACGCTATTAATCACTATCCAGTACAGCCAGTTTTCCAATACCTTTCTCGCCACCATAACAGTAGTAAAGACACTTCCCCAAGTGGTAAATGAATCTAAGTATGGCAGTCTTGCGTCGGTATTCTCAGACAGTAAATAGCCAGACATGAGCGTTGCTGCGAGTATGACTAAAATGCCAGCGCTATGTTGTTTTGCCGTCCATCTAATAATCGTTACCCCACTTTGGTCAACGCCGCCCTTTTGCCACTGCAGCCAGCCATAAATCGCCATTGCCATGTAGTAAACGTTAAGAGCTGATTCCATATACAAACTGACATCACCAAATATGAACACATAAATGGCGGTGCTGAAAAAAGCGCAATACCAACAGAGACTATTTTGGCGCATCGCCAGTAGCAAATAGCCGATGCCCAAAGCCACCGCCAATGTCTCAAGATTCACCCAATCAAAACCCATCTAAAGCGCCTCATATCCGGGAATAATCTTAGCCACATAAACTGCCATATTATATTCACGATAACAGGCGGCAATGGTGTCTTGAACGGCTTTCATAGCATGTTCATATTCACCCTGAACCACGGTACTGGTTGGAAATGTGGTGATTTTTAGATTCTCAAAACAATTAATCTTTTCGATAAATCCATCAATGGGAGGAATAAATTCCTCCCGGTTAGGGTACATGCTGATATCAATTGTTACCTGCATCAAAACTACCTCTTTTGCCCATTATTAAGTTCATATAGCCACTCAAAAATTATACTGACCGCTGACACCCAATGCTCGCGGTTCGCCAAACTGGTAGTAAGCTTCGGTGGCGTAGTATTTGCGCGGATCATTACCGAATCCACCAAAGCCACGAACGATTACATCCTCATCAGTGAGGTTGCGGCCCCAAACGGACAGAGTCCATTGATCTGCGCTATAGGCTAAATTGGTATTGAGCAACCAGTACGACTCAGACTGCTCATCGTGACTAGAGGAAAGGTAAAACTTGTCCTTTCCTTCAATATCAGCTGTCCAACTAAGGTTTTCACTAACCTGAACGCTAGCGCCCAGCGCAAACTGATAACCCGGTGCGTGAGCCTGATCTCGAGAATCTAAGGTAGCTGATAAAGGCGTGTCATAGTCAGTCTCCAACAATCCAAGAGAACTTTGAATGGAAAGTACTTCAGTGGCGAGCCAGTTGACTTCAACCTCCAGTCCGTAATTACTTCCTTTACCTGAATTACCAAAATAATCAGTAAAGTCACTAGCATTACTGTCATCTCTGGATTGAACCAGTGACTGTTTAATCTGAATGTCTTTTCGCTGCTGGTAAAACGCCGAAAGCCGAGTCTGCAGCCGCTGTTCAAACCAACTTCCTTTGACACCTGCCTCAAAGTTCCACATAAACTCTGTATCAAACTCACGGTCCTGTGCGGATAACGACGAGTCACTATTCACACCTCCCGCTTTGTAGCCTCGCGACACCAGACCATAGACCATAGCACTTTCATCAAGCTTATATTGGAGCGCAACACGACCACCCCAGAGATTCTCATCAACACTATGAGCCACACCATCACTGTCATTGTAAGTTGCCTTTCGACCCTCGAACCTTAAGCCGGTAATAAGACTTAAGCTAGAGGCGATATCAGTATCAAACTGACCATAAATTGCCCGATTTGTAGTATCAAAATTGCTGCTAAAGTCACCCGCATTATAGGTGTATTGGCGCAGGAGTTGCTCGTCTTGCTGGCGAGCATAAACACCGAATACCCAGTGAGCATTTTTACCCAACAAACTCAGTGGCTGTTTGGAGACTAACTTAACATCAAGGGTGCTGTTATCGCGATCCCGTAAATAGTTATCTTCTGAGTTGTATTCCCACCCATCACACTCTTGTCCCGCGCATATTGCCGGAAAGGCCCAGTCTTCGTCATAACCATACTCAAGATCACTATCTGCAAAGCTAATTAAACTAACCACATCAAATTGCTCATTTGCCTGCCAGTTACTTTGTAGGGCAAACGCTGAGGATTGTTGGCGATCATGGCCAGGTTTATCAGAAAGGGTATTGCGCGTATTATCAAGAGAAAATGCGTCATAGCCATTGTCTGCATCAACCCGAAACAGCGTTAACTTAAGACTTAGATCATCACTTGCCCGCCAGTCAATGATTGCCCGTAAACTCAGCTCATCAATGTTGTCTGTGTCATCCCTTTTCAGAAAATCATTGGTTATATATCCGTCACTGGTATGACTTTGCGCTGCAACACGGTAATTCAGATCATCACTTAAAGACCCTCCCCGTGCGCCGGAGACTGTTTTGGTATTGTGACTTCCAGCTGCTAGCGAGAGGTTGCCTTGAGTAGTTCCAGTGGGCTGATTAGAAGTCAGATTGATCAAACCTGCTAGAGCGTTGGCACCATAGAGCGTGCCCTGTGGTCCACGCAGTATTTCAACTTGCTTGATATCCATAGTGGTGGCTGCGCCAGCAATACCAGTGAAGTCGATACCGTCGACCAAAATACCCACTGAGGGATTGAGGGGTTCGATGAATTGACTACGCTCACCAATACCGCGAATTTGGATGAATCGTCCTCTTGAAGCGCCACTGGAAAAGTTAATGTTGGGCGCCAAATTTAACAGCTGCTCTAGGTGCTTTGCCTGACGATTTCTAATGGTTGAATCATCAAAAATAGTGACGCTGGCTGCGGTCTCTAGCAAGCTTGCATCGCGAAAATCAGAGGTGACGATGACTTCTTCAATTAAGTCTGCAGCGGCGCCGGTTGTTGATAACAATAACAAGGGAATAATAAAGAGTTTTTTAGCCGTATTAAAAACATAGCTTTGGCGGTGAATACTTGAACTTATTTGCAATAACATATGGAGCCTCAGTAACAGTTGTTAAGGAGACCCGGAGTGAAAAGACGGAGTACAGGCAAAACTTGTCCTATTCCTACGCCGGCATAATCCGGATCAGGTTCAAAGGGTGCATCTCAGGTCAAGCAAAGCCGACCGCCCCTTAGGAGACACTATGATAACATGTCGCTAACGAAAATAGACTGCCAATATGATAATTCTAATGGTTTTTATAGAACCTACCTTGCGTATTTTGGGCGGTCACCATGAAATGATTGATTTGAGGAAATACCTAGCATGAAAAATGCAATTTTTTGTCTTATGACCTTTGCTGTACTTTTATTTTCAACTGGATGTCAGAAAGATACTTCAGCTTCGTTAGCCGGGGAATCAACCGCCATGACGTCATCAGAAATTGTTCAATTTCTTGATAACCTATTCCTAGAAGAGCTACAAGAAAGCCCTCAGTCAATGACCTATTTGGGCATGCGTGAACGCTACAATGAATGGAATGACATTTCAGATGCTGCCAGAGATAAAAGCCTTGGTATGACTAGAGATCACCTAAATAGAGTTATGGCTATTGACCTTTCCCAAGCCAATGACTCCGTCAAACTCAGCGTAAAAATGTTTATACAGCAGGCCAATAAAGCGCTGGAAGGTGATCGATGGCGTTATCACAGCTATCCTGTGAATCAGATGCGCGGTGTTCACGGAATGATTCCGTCCTTTCTCATTAACCAGCACCTGATCGCCAATAAAGACGAGGCTAAAGCCTATATAGAAAGAATCACCAACAGCGCGATTCTATTACGACAGGTGATTGAGCAACTAGAGATTCGCCAGCAAAAAGGTATCATCGCGCCAAAATTTGTTTTTCCATTAGTAATGGCATCTATTGATAACATTCTTAAAGGCGCACCTTTTAGCGAGGGTCAAGACAGTACTATTTTTGCTGACTTTAAAGCCAAGATCGCAAAACTGGAATTGTCAGAAGCCGATAAAACTGAACTTACTGCAGCTGCGTCCGCCGCGCTTCAAAATAGCCTTGCTCCTGGCTATTATGAACTACAAACTGCCCTGAGAAGTCTCGAGGCCAATGCAACCAATGATCACGGGGTTTGGAAATTCCCTGATGGAGAACAGTTTTATAATTTTGCTCTACAGCGAACCACGACAACTAATTTAACCGCAGAGCAAATTCACAATCGAGGGCTGGAGGAAGTAGCCAGAATTCAGTCAGAAATGTTAGAGATTATGAACACCGTCGGTTTTAAAGGTGATCTACAGGCATTTTTTGCTTTCATGCGCGATGATCCACGCTTTTACTTTCCTGATACTCCGGAGGGTAAACAAGCCTACCTCGATCAGGCGACAAAGCTCATCAATGACATGAAGGCGCGACTTGATGAATTGTTTATTACTAAACCTAAAGCCGATTTAGTGGTAAAAGCGGTGGAACCTTTCAGAGAGGCCTCTGCAGGTCAGGCCTTTTACCAGCGCCCAGCACCAGATGGTAGTCGACCTGGAACCTATTTTGCCAACCTCTACAAAATGGGTGATATGTCTAAATATAATATGGAAGCACTGGCCTATCATGAGGGTGTACCGGGTCATCACATGCAAATTTCAATCGCTCAAGAGCTTAAGAACATTCCCAAATTTCGTCTCTTTGGTGGCTACACTGTGTTTAGTGAAGGCTGGGGTCTTTACTCAGAATCAGTGCCCAAAGAAATTGGCTTGTACTCAGACCCCTATTCCGACTTTGGTCGTCTATCTGGTGAACTTTATCGAGCCTGTCGCCTAGTTGTTGATACGGGTATTCATGCCAAAAAATGGACCCGAGAAGAAGCTCTAGACTATATGAATTCAAATGTTCCTCACTCAAATAACTACAATGTGCGCCAAATAGAACGCTATATAGTGATGCCCTCTCAAGCGACCGCCTATAAAATTGGTATGCTTAAAATCCAAGAATTAAGGGCGCATGCAGAGACAACTCTTGAAGAAAAGTTCGATATTAGAGAATTTCATGACGTAGTACTAAAGGATGGTTCTGTATCGCTACCCATATTGGAAGACAACGTAAATACTTGGATTGCTAAATCAAAAATTTAAAGGGCTAGCAAATGAAAAAACTAATCTCAATAGTATTGGCACTAATACTTTCCCCAACGGTTCATGCCGTTGAGTCCGAACAGAGAGCGCTTAACTCTCTTTACGATGAAATTTGGCATCATAAGATGATCTCATCTCCCACTTATGCAACCTATGTGGGTTATCCCGGTCAAAATGGCCGTTGGCCTGACCCTTCTCTTGAAGCTGTGCAACAGGATAAACAGACGCGAAGAGACTTCCTAAAACAATTACGTGCGATTGAATCTGATCAACTCGATGAAGATAGCCTGTTGGGATGGCAGCTTGTGGAGAAAAATTTGTCCGATGAAATCGATGGCTATGCTTTCCCTGAGGAATTTATACTGATTCACCAGAGAAGTGGTGTTCAACAAGATATCTCAGATACCTTGTCAATGATGCCGTCGGCTAATCGACAAGATTTTTCTGATCGAATCTCACGCCTGCGCGGCGCAGCTGACTATATTGATAAAAATATTGTAGTGCTACGAGAAGGTTTAAAAAGAAACATTACTCCTCCGCAAATAACGCTCCGGGATGTGCCTGAGCAGATTCGTAATACCACGCCAGAAGATATACTCAAGAGTCCACTGCTCAAAAGCTTCACTAAGTTTCCGTTAGGCATTAGTGACGCGGAACAACGTGAAATCACCAGTGAAGCCGTCGCTATTGTTAAAAACAGTATTTATCCTGCGTTTGAGAGGCTCTTAACCTTTTTAGAAACCGACTATATACCCAACGCTAATAGCTCAATTGCGCTATCTGACATGTCCAACGGCAGTAATTGGTATCGTCACCGCGCAAAAAGATTTACCACCTCTAACCTCACACCTAAGCAAATTCATGCCCTAGGACTGCGCGAGGTAAAGCGCATACGCAAACAGATGGACAAGGTCATTGCCGAATCTGGATTCGAGGGCAGTTTTGAACAATTTACGGCTTTCCTAAGAACAGATCCGCAATTTTATATGACCTCCGCAGAGAGTTTACTGGCGGGTTATCGTGATATTGCCAAGCGCGCCGATCCCGAGCTTGCAAAAATGTTTGGCAAGCTTCCCCGAATGCCGTACGGCGTAATACCCATTCCAGACTATGCGGCAAAATCTCAGACCACAGCGTACTACTGGGGAGGCTCCAGCAAAGATGGGCGTCCGGGTTATTTTTATGCCAACACCTATGCATTGGACACTCGACCTATTTGGGAAATGGAGGCACTGACCCTTCATGAGGCTATGCCCGGCCATCACCTACAGATATCACTGGCGCAAGAACTCCCAGAAACTCACCCACTGCTACAAAATCTTAGCTATACCGGATTTGTCGAAGGGTGGGGGTTATATGCGGAAAGCTTAGGCGATGAAATGGGCTTTTATAAAGACCCTTACAGTAAATTTGGACAACTCACCTACGAGATGTGGCGAGCAGTTCGTCTTGTAGTCGATACCGGTATGCATATATTCGGTTGGGAGCGCCAACAAGCTATCGATTTCTTTGCCAGCAATACGGCTAAGAGCATGCATGACATTGAAGTGGAAATTGATCGCTATATCTCATGGCCAGCACAGGCCCTTGCCTACAAAATTGGAGAACTTAAATTTAAAGAGTTGCGTGCACGAGCAACTGAGAAGCTCGGCGACCAGTTCGACATACGCAGCTTTCACGACCAGTTACATGTTAAAGGCGCCCTGCCACTGAATGTTCTGGACCAACGCATCGATACCTGGATTACCAACCAGCTTTAAAGACTGATATCAAACTGTGCAAGCGAGTATACGGCTGACCTCTCCTAGAGGGCGGCCCGACTGCTCGCGCAGATTATTGAAAATATCTTGAACACGCCGCAAATCACGTTGAGAATTGACACTAAACTTCTCTATGAAACCATGGTTGACCAGAGCATCACAAACATCTTTAGTCATTAAAAACGTGTCTTTACCCATACTTCTGAGCATCATGGGTCCACTGTTTCCGCCCAATCTGCACCCTTGTTTCTTCAATTCCAACCATAAGCCGACAATGTCTTCACTGGGCCAATCAGCAATAAACCTCGCGAAACTACCATGACGCCGTTGTTGATCAAGCACATAGACTGCATTGTTTCGCACAGCGACTATCTTTGTGAAATTTCTCACTATCGTAGTATCCTGCGCGAGCTCCTCTAATCGCTCATCGCTAAAATGTGCTACCGCCAGAGGATTAAACTTGGCAAAGGCATTTTCAAACCCTGGCCACTTATGGTCAATGACTCGCCACACAAAACCGGCCCTGAAAACACAGCGTGTCATCATAGAGAGATAGCGATCATCTGATATTTTTGACAGCTCCACTGAAGTTGCAATCGAAGGAAGAACCTCTTCGAGTCGTGCAGCGGATCCTTTGTTCTTAACGGCCAGATCATAAAGGGTTTGGAACGATGTCACTATTTATAAACTCCTAAAAGTTGATAACTACCAAGCCTGTGCGATCTCAACAATAAAACCCACAGCTATAAACGCTAGTATTAGACCGAAACACTTGTTGAGCCAACCACTTGCATTGTGGAACCGATAGATAGAACCAGAGCGAGAAATAATGGCCACCACAAACAAATACCAGAGCATATCGACACCGCCTGCAATTAATGCAAGATAGATCTTTTCTCCTGCACTACTTTCGAGTCTAACGAATTGACTAAACAAAGCCGTAAAAAACAACAGTATTTTTGGATTAAAAAAAGCGATGGCTAAACCATCTCTTATTGCCAAAATATTGGATGATGCTGCCGTCAAAGGCAGTTCCGCCTCTTGAGTTATTGGCGATGATGACCACAACCGATACGCTAGGACGAGCAGAAATACACACCCAACGACTTGAATTGCATCAAATATCTGCTGGTTATTGCTAATAACTACCGACAACCCGAACGTTGTTATCGCCGCATAAACGGCAATTGCCAACCCGTGACTAATCGCAGCGCAGGATCCAGCCGTCGAACCTCTAGCCAGAGTATGATTGACCACAACGGCTAAACTAGGTCCCGGAGACATGGCTCCAAAAAGACAGGCCATGGACACAGTTGCCCAAAAACCTAGATCAAGACCAACTAATAAAAATTCATTCATTGGTTTTTTATACAGTTATCGGTGGATAACACAAGCTTAAAATTTTTAAAACCGTAACTAATACTCATAACTGCATCAAAAAGCGTGCTTTGTATCACAGTTTTACGCGATTAATACTTAAGTATTATATGAATTTCGACTCAAATACTTATGATGGTTAGGTAGGTGTTTAATCTTCATTACAAGTGTAATTGAGTGCCCCAAACGGATTTGTTAGGAAAAAGGATGAGTACAATGAACGCAGAACTTTGCAGGAAGCAAAAGATACATATTGATTTACAATACAAAAAGACATCGCTAGAGCAATCTTTTGATGCTGGACTAGAAGCTTTCACGGCACATATAAATGCTTTGCCCGAGGAACAAAGATCTCGATTAGAATCTGCTCTAGGCGTCTATACTACCTGAGATTCTGAGACACACGTTCGAATAGCTCACTTCTCTCAGAAACATTCAGCATAGCTATCCGCTTATAAATTTCTTCGACGGACTCGGCAGCCGGTGTCCTGGCTGATTTACTTCCGCCCGTTTCATATAGAGACTCTGGAGTGATACCAAAAAAATTGGCAATCCGAACAACTGAATCGCGCCTTGGCTCTCGCGTTACCTCACTGAGAATACGGTTAATCGTTGGTTGCGGAACACCCGTAGCTCTAGATAGAGCACTTTGAGATAAATTATTGTCACGCATTAGCTTGGACAACTGTTTACTTATGTCTAGTTTCATCGTATTTCCTACTTGTTGTCAATTTAGAAGTACCTTATGACTATTAGTGTAGACCACTATCCAACCCATCATAAAAACACTTCGTCACCATAATCTAGCATGGCGTATTAAAGACGTGGTTATTATTATTATTCCCTATCTCTAAAAATCAATTGCCCAAACCTATGAACAATATCGATTATGATCTCAATTCCTATGCATTTTCGAATTTTCGGTATTACTAATGGAAAATATCATATTCGAAAAAGTTATAACTAGTATATGACGCTTGGCAAAGATTTTATACTCTAAAATTGGTATCGCTGGCTGATACTTTAAAAACGTTTTTAAGTAAGAGGCGATGCAGGAGTGGGGTTTCGCTCACTGCGATTATTCATATATCTACCAACTTTATGCATTTATAATTGGCTTTAATTTGACCCGAATCGACTCTAAAACATTATACTATAACCAATTCATTATTGTTGGTTATAGCTATCGGATTGATAGTTATCGCTTATAATTTATGGCGTTAATCTAACTAGGTGCTCTATATACTTTTGTATTTCAGCATAACTACCAAGATCCGAAATGGAGGCTAGATGACCTTGGGGAGTAATCAGTAATCACAAGGCTATTACATTATGAAATTAAGGCTTTGGGGCGGACCTGGAAAACCGGCTAAAGTAAGGCCTTCAACGCTGACACTTTCGTGGTGGTGTCTCTGGATATCTAGCGCCAAGTGATTCAATCAGTATGAGGCCTGTTTACTTTCTTTTGGTGTCTACAGATACAACGGACTCCAATAAATCGGGTCGGTCAGTAATAATACCATCGACACCCAATTCAATAAGTACTCGCATGGTATCGGAGTTATTGACGGTCCAAACATCAACAGTCAAATTTAGATCATGAGCCAGTTTAATTAAACTCGGACGAACAATTTTGACCCCAGCGTAATCAAATGGAAGTTGAATCGAATAGCCTGGGGATTTAAATAAATGCCCTAGGTGTAACCTCTCAAGAAAAACCAGCCAGCTAACCTCACTTTTACCTAGGGAGGTAGGAACAGACGGGCAAATTCCTCTAAAATATTTCAGTATAGAAGTGTGAAAAGACCCTACTACCACCTGACCTTGCAAATTATGGGTCACTATTAACTCACAGAGAGCGTCTGCTGAAGTAATCTTCTGCGGCTTCAATTCTATCAAATAACGTTGATTGGGCAGACGCTGAAATAACGATTTTAATGTAGGCACCCGCAAGACTTTGCGTTCAATCTTATTTGGGTAATCAAGCTCGTGGTAGCCTACCTTATGTGCCTGGATATCAATCAAATTCATATTGGCGATAAGCCCGCTGCCATCCGTTGTAGTATCAATTTCCGCATCATGACGTACTACTAAAAAATCATCTGCAGTTAAATGCACATCAACTTCTATAATGTCGGAACCGATTTCCACAGCATTGACCGCAGCCTCTATTGTATTACCTGGAACTAAGCCTCTGCCACCTCGATGGGCGATAACCGAGAAATCAGTATTTTTATAAAAAGTAGTGTCGGCAACAGGCTCATAGCCTGGAATAATTAACAATCCAGTATAGAGAACGCCCAGGCCAATCATTAATTTTAAGATGAGCTTCATAGAGTACCTTTTACGATTGGCGTAACCTCAACTGATAAATAGAATCTCATCTAGCGTAGATATCTATTATCGATCAAATCAGCCACTACCGAAGGGTCAGCCAATGTTGAGGTGTCACCCAAATTATCCAAATCATTGGCGGCTACCTTGCGAAGAATGCGCCGCATGATTTTTCCAGAGCGAGTTTTTGGCAAGCCCAAGGCCCACTGAATAAAGTCTGGCTTAGCAATGGGTCCGATTTCTTTAACACACAGGGCTATTAACTCAGCTCTTAGGGCGTCATCGGGCTCAACATTAGCCATAGGTGTCACGTAACAATAGATACCTTGACCCTTAATATCATGCGGGCATCCAACAACCGCAGCCTCAGCAATTTTTCCATGTAAAACCAATGCACTTTCAACCTCAGCCGTGCCCATTCTATGCCCGGAAACATTAAGTACGTCATCAACTCGGCCAGTAATCCAATAATCACCATCAGCATCTCGCTTAGCCCCATCTCCAGTGAAATAGTAGCCGGGATACGCACTAAAATAGGTTTCAATGCAACGTTTATGGTCCCCGTACACAGACCGAATTTGACTAGGCCAAGAGGCCTTTATCATCAGAAGCCCTTCACCCTCACCTTCAATCTCGTTGCCCTCAGTATCTAAAAGAATCGGTTGGACACCGAAAAATGGCTTAGTTGCCGAGCCAGGCTTAAGATCCGTTGCACCGGGAAATGGTGTCAGCATGTGGCCACCGGTTTCAGTCTGCCACCAGGTATCAACAATAGGGCAACGAGAATCTCCAACAGTCCGGTAGTACCATTCCCAAGCTTCAGGATTAATCGGCTCGCCGACAGTGCCTAAGAGCTTTAGCGATGCCCTTGATGTGTTCTGAACAAATTGATCTCCAGCTCCCATCAATGAGCGAATAGCGGTTGGCGCCGTGTAAAACTGATTAACCTTATGTTTATCAATAACCTGCCAAAAACGCGACGCATCTGGGTAGGTCGGCACGCCTTCAAACATTAACGAGGTACCGCCATTACATAAAGGGCCATACAGAATATAACTGTGGCCAGTAATCCAACCAACATCGGCTGTACACCAATAAATATCACCGTCTTTGTAGTCGAAGGTATATTTGTGACTCATCGCCGCCATCAATAAGTAACCAGCGGTGGTATGCAGAACGCCTTTCGGTTTTCCAGTGGAACCCGATGTGTACAAAATGAACAGGGGATCCTCCGAGTCCATGACCTCTGGTTTGCAATCAGCTTCCACATTTTTAATCGCCAGGTGATGCCAGATATCTCTGGGCTCCGTCCAACCAATCACACCACCGGTCCTTTTAATGACCAGACAGGTATGCACGTCAGGACAGTGCTCAAGGGCCTTGTCTACATTTGCTTTAAGGGGAATCGTTTTACCACCGCGGTAGCCTTCATCCGCGGTAATCACTATCTGGCAGTCTGAATCTAATATTCTATCTTTTAATGCATCGGGTGAAAAACCACCAAAGACCACTGAATGTACTGCACCAATTCTCGCACAAGCGAGCATTGCGTAGGCTGCTTCAGGGATCATTGGCATATAAATACATACACGATCACCCTTCTCAATACCCCTTTTTCGCAATACATTACCCATCTTCGAGACTTGATCATGTAATTCTTGATAGCTGATGTTTTTATCTTCAGAAGGATCATCGCCCTCCCAAATAATCGCTGTTTGGTCAGCACGATCCTGCAAATGTCTATCAATGCAATTAGTGGTGACATTGAGTTTTCCATCCTTAAACCACTCAGCCTCACCCTTCGCGAAATCATATCTAGAAACACTCGTCCAAGGAGCATCCCACATTAAAAACTCAGTGGCTTGACTGGCCCAAAAGCTATCTGGTTTTTCAACGGATTCACGATACATTTGTTGATAATTGGTCTTGTTAATCCATGCCGTGTCGGCCCAGCCATCTGGAACAGGATAAGATTGAACCTCTGACATAAATAGCTTCCTTGTAAATGTAAAAATAGTTTAGCTCAACACCTAAAATACAATCTGGTTAAGCCTTTTTTAAACTGCAATCTACGCGCTATTGAAAACTATTCCAATAAATTGATAAACGCCCAGCATAGATCTATCCGAGTACGTTTTAGCCTAATCGTCTTTTTGATATCGGGTCGGTTTGAGGCTGTTTTTTATTTTTGCAAGATGAGGTAAAAAGTCAGGGCCCCTACGAAGCGTGAATCCGGTTGCCAACACATCAAGAATTACAAGATGTACTATGCGCGAAGTCATAGCCATGTATTCGTCCGTATTTTCAGGGACATCAACCTCAAGTGCGATACTGCTAATAGCCGCTAAAGGCGATGCGGGTGTTGTCAAAGCAACAACCATAGCGCCATTAGTGCTAGCGATTTCTGCGATATCAATTATTTCTTTTGTCCTACCAGTATGGGAAATAACGAAGAATACATCACCAGCAGTTCCTGTTGATGCCAGCATGCGCATCATCAGCACATCGTCATGAAATGATACTGGCAGATTGAACCTAAAGAATTTATTTTCTGCGTCTCGAGCAACTGAGCCTGAGGTACCTAGCCCAAAGAAATAAATTCGTTTTGCCTGAATCAGCTGATCAACTACATCATTAATCACACTATGGCTTACGCTATCTCTAACTAAGGCTAAGTCGTTAATAGTACTATCAAAGATTTTCGGTGTGTAGCTGTCTACGCTATCGTTAGCATCCACATTCCTGTTAACAAAGCGCACACCGGCCACAAGAGACTTAGCTAGCTTGATTTTGAAGTCAGGAAATCCAGCAGTATCGAAGCGCTTACAAAATCGATTGACGCTTGGTTCACTGACTTCTGCCTTTTTAGCCAAACTAGCGATGCTTGATCTAGTCGCAGACTCAGGATCAGCTAAAATCGCTTTTGCCACTTTTGATTCCGATTTATTTAAAGTGGGCAGCGCATCAGTGATGATATTAATCAAATTTTGATAATGCATGATATTTAAGTCCTAAACACGATGTCGCTTCAATTAAACGACCCTCAAAGACGCTTTATTTTATCGACAAAAATCAGTAACTGATACTACTAGAGCAAAAAGAAGCCAGTTCAGTAACATTACGTACTTAAATAACGTATTATTTGCTAAATAACCTAAATAAACGTATTATTTGCGTAAGTTTACTACATAAGATACCTAGCTATGTACAGAATAGCCATTAATGGTTTTGGTCGTATTGGTCGCAATATTGTGCGAGCTCTCTACGAACGGCCTGATTTACAGGGAAAAATACAGATTGTTGCCGTCAATGACCTCGGTGATGCCCAAGTAAATGGCCATTTACTAAGCTTCGACACAGTGCATGGTCGCTTCAATCAAAGCGTGGAAGTGACAGATAGTGCACTTTTCATCAACGGAGAAAAAATCCACTGGTTTAGTGAGCGGGATCCGCAGAACCTACCTTGGGGTGAACTAGGTATCGATTTAGTGTGCGAATGTACAGGTATATTCACAGACCGTGAAAAGGCAAACGTTCATTTAGATGCGGGAGCAAAAAAGGTATTGATATCTGCACCAGGGAAAAATGTCGATGCCACCATTGTTTACGGCATCAATGACAACATACTCACACAAGACCATCAGATTATATCTAACGCATCCTGCACTACTAATTGCCTAGCACCTATGGTCCAGCCCCTCTATGAGGAGCTGGGACTGTTATCCGGGTATATGACGACAATACATGCCTACACCAATGATCAACAACTAACCGACTCTTATCATCCCGATATCTACCGAGCTCGATCGGCTACGCACTCAATGATCCCGACAAAAACCGGTGCCGCAGCTGCAATTTCAGAGGTGATTCCCGAGTTAAAAGGTAAGTTGGATGGCCTCGCAATAAGAGTGCCTACCATTAACGTTTCCTTAGTTGATTTAACCTTCAATGCTGGACGGGAGACATCGATAGAAGAGGTTAATAGTATTGTAAAAAAGGCCGCAGAAAATGAGCTTAAAAAGGTATTGAGCTATTGCGATAAGCCGCTGGTTTCTGCTGATTACAATCACATTCCATTCTCGAGCAATTTCGACGCACTACAAACTAAAGTCAACGGCTCGCTCGTAAAGGTGATGGCCTGGTATGACAACGAATGGGGCTTTTGTAACCGTATGCTAGACAACAGTCTTGCTCTACTTGATGCAGCACCGGGTCAAAGCAAAGGCGCCAGCGCCGCAGAAGATCATTTAGTTAAAGAAGAAATTTATTAAGTTTATTGGCAGCACTAAAACTTAACACACCGTCTCTTCCCAGGCCACGGAAGGCCTATCTAAATTAAGGCCTGCTATTTAGCCCAATAAACGACAACTGGGGTTGTTGACTGCTGAAGTACAGCACGAATAGGTAGCTCAAAAGGATCCTCTCCAGCGTCGGCCATAGCCAATACCTTACCTTTATTTTCGCCACAGACATGAACAATAATTTGTTCGCTATCAAGCAATCGTGGAAGGGTCATACTCATTCTTTCATGAGGTGCATCTAATGGCTGCACGGCAAGGCAATGCCTTCCGGACTCTTTATCTAGCCCCGCACTCAACGTCTCAGAGCCGGGAAATAATGATGCGGTATGTCCATCATCACCCATGCCTAAGATGACAACGGTAAATCGTCCAATCGTAGAAAGATCTTGCCCTATAGACTCCTCACCGCTCAAGGCTGAAGACGCTGAATTTTTTAACGCAACAAAGCGAGCTCCATGAGCTTCATTAATCAGTAAATTTTCCTGAACAAGCTTTTCGTTACTATCTTTATGATCAGCGTCCACCCAGCGTTCATCTGCAAGAGTGACAGTAACTTTGGACCAATCTAGAAATTCCTGAGATAGTAAATGGAAAAATCCCTTAGGCGTTCGACCTCCAGAGACCACTAATGAGGCATATCCGTGCTGGTCAATTGCCATGGTCAGCAAATCAACAACCTTACTCACTAGTTCAGCATCCAGGGCAGAGGTGTTTTCGAATTCTAAAAGATTCATATCATTCCTCGTACCAGCTACGGCCGTCATTCTCGATTAAAATCTCAGCTTTAGACGGACCCCAAGATCCTGCGCTGTATGATTTTGTTGGCATTTTTTTACCTCTCCATGAAGCGAGCAAGCGATCACACCAGCGCCATGAAGCGTCTATTTCATCGCGACTAACAAACAACCACTGATCACCCTTCATCACCTCGAGTAACAATCGCTCGTATGCATCGGCAATCCGAGAGTCCCCGGAGGAATCAAAAAAATCAAGATTCAATGTTCGTTTTTCAGTACTTAAACGTTCTTTCAAACTTTGTTTTTTCGACACCATTTCAAGCTGAATACCCTCATTAGGTTGCAACCTAATGACCAGCTTATTATTCGCCTCACCATCGGTTTCAGGAAACAGTGAGTGAGGATTATCCTTGTACACTATCACCACCTGAGTGACCTTATCCTGCATCCGTTTTCCAGTGCGCAGATAAAAAGGAACACCCGCCCAGCGCCAATTGTCGATGTGCACCTTCAATGCAACGTAAGTTTCATTATTACTGCTGTCACTTTCACAGCCATCCTCTTGCATATAGCCAACAACGGGAGACCCGGAAATCCAGCCCGCGGAGTACTGCCCACGGACGGCATGCTCCTCGACCTTATCTTCACCGATGGGACGCAAGGCACGTAACAACTTAACCTTTTCACCACGGATTTCATCCGCCTGAAGTGAGCTTGGTGGTTCCATTGCAACCATACACAATAACTGTAGCAGATGGTTTTGCACCATGTCCCGCAACTGACCAACCTTGTCATAGTAGGACCAACGACCTTCAATCCCGACTGTTTCAGCCGCAGTAATTTGCACGTGATCAATACAACTATTGTCCCACTGAGAATTAATCATCCGGTTTGCAAATCGAAGAGCCAGTAAATTTTGCACTGTTTCCTTGCCTAGATAATGATCTATACGGTAAATATTTCGCTCTAAAAAGTATTTACCGACATCACCATTAACCTGTTCTGAACTCTCTAAATCATGGCCTATAGGCTTTTCAAGAACTATCCTAGAGGTTTTATCAACACAACCCGCGTCGTTTAGGTGCTGGCAAATCGCACCAAACAAGCTAGGAGGTGTGGCTAGATAATAAATAACAGTGCGCCCGTCAACAATCCATTGATTGAGAACAGCAAATTCTTTCTTTTGAGAGAAATCAATTTTAATGTAATGCAAGCGACGACTAAATTTTGCCCAGACTTTTTCATCCCATTCGCCAATTTCCGGAGTATCTTTTAACAATGTTTCGATTTGCTGTATAAACGCTGCAGAATCAATGGCCTCTCTCGCAACTCCGGCAATTCGAGTACTGTCAGATAACAGTCCGGCTTTATCAAGCTGATAAAGGGCGGGAAATAGCTTACGCCGAGCTAAATCGCCTCGGGCGCCAAATACAACTAGATCAATATTGTTACTCATACTCTACCTCGTCACATAGCCTTACTTTAAATCAATATCAATGACCGCATAATGACACGGCTTCGCTCGCTAATCTTTGTATGTCTGCCCAACGCTTTTCTCTGACTAAACTACTCTCAGTTATCCAAGAACCACCCACTGACATTACGTTTTTTAAAGCCAGATAATCCATCACATTATGCAGACCAATACCGCCTGTCGCACAAAATTTCGCTCGACTAAAAGGCCCTTGGAGAGCTTTTAGTAAACTAATACCGCCCACTGCTTCTGCTGGGAAAAATTTAAAATACTCAAACCCATAATCCAACCCACGCATCAATTCACTCGGAGAACATACGCCGGGTAAGAATGGGATTGGAGAAGCCTGTGCAACCTTTAATAACGCATCGGTTGACCCTGGAGAAACAATGAACTGGCAGCCTATGTCTTCAGAAATCGCGAACTGCTGGGGGTTACAAACAGTCCCTGAGCCAATTATTGCCGATGGAACATGTTTAACAATGGCCTCTATTCCAGCAACCGCGGCCTCGGTTCTCAAAGTCACCTCCATAATAGGCAAGCCACCTGCAATCAGTGCTTCGGCTAGTGGCACCGCATCCTCGACTCGATCTATCACAACCACCGGAATAATCGGATGGGCGCTTAAAAACTCATTCATAAAACAGCCTTTACATTTGTCTCAATTTTTTTGCCGTTCCCAGCAATCCCAAATTTTTGTGGATAACAATATATACAGGGATCGGTTTTAGATAACTCACAAAACGCCCCTTCTCCTCAAACTTTTCACGAAAAGCACTCTTTATAAAAAACTCTTGGAAGCGAGGAATTACGCCTCCTGCTATATAAATTCCACCCTTCGCTCCGAACGTCAACGCAAGGTTTCCTGCAGCTGCTCCTATCCCTTCACAAAACATATTCAAGGTTTGTAATGCCTTAGTATCTGTATTATCTAGAGCGGCGGCGGTTATTTCAGCTGGTGTCGAAAAAATCATCGGCGTATCTTCAATACTACAGAGTGCCGAATAAATATTTAGCAACCCTTTACCGGATAACAGCCTCTCAAGTGAGACTCGACCAAACCTTGCTCTCAAACAATTGACTACCGCACTTTGTAAATCACTAATGGGGGAATAGTCGGCATGACCTCCCTCGGTATCCAGAACGTGATATCCACCCTCATACGGAAGTAAACCCGCTACCCCAAGGCCGGTTCCTGCACCTAAAATACCCATAGCTTTGTGCTCCGCAGGCTCTTGCCCACCAATTTGCACTAGGTCAGCATCATCAAGCTCAGTAATACCATGAGCGACAGCTTCAAAGTCATTGATAATCGAGAGAGATTCACACGCCAAATCGCTTTTCAGGCTAGTTTTTGTGAATGTCCAATGGCTATTGGTAAACGCAATAATTTCTGTGTCCGCGGGACAAGCTACCGCAAAACAAACTCTGGCAGGAGGATTATGCCAACCAGTTTCTGAGGCTATTTCTTGGAGAAGAATACAAATTAAATCCTCAAACTTAGGGTATTCTTCCACTGAATGAAGATATTGAAATTCACTCTCTAACTGACCATCCAGCAACGCCGAGAATCTTGCATTGGTACCACCAATATCAGCGACTAAATTCCAAACCTTATCCATTTTTTACCCTCCATCAAAACAAGTAGGAAGCACCCTGTTCAGCATTACTTATATTATTTCTATTCACGGCGAACAGTTCCCGACCACAACCTCGCTGGCCGCTTTTGGGCTGAACCGATGCCTGACGGCCATTAATCACTTCCATATCTTCAAGACAATTAATTTCACCTGAAATCGCATCCACGCGTAACACATCACCATCCCTTAGCTTGGCTATTAGCCCACCATCAACCGCTTCAGGCACCAAGTGAATCGCAGCAGGCACTTTACCAGATGCCCCTGACATGCGTCCATCCGTAACCAGCGCTACCTTAAAGCCCTTGTCCTGCAAGATACCTAAGAATGGTGTTAATTTATGAAGCTCAGGCATACCCAAGGCTTTAGGCCCTTGATAACGAACAACCACGACACAATCTCGATTTAACGCACCTGACTTAAAAAGTGGCTCGAGTTGATTTTGATCATCTATCACCACTGCCGGTGCTTCAATGATTTGGTGCTCTGCATCCACTGCAGATACTTTGATTACGCCTCGCCCCAGATTTCCAGCTAACAGCCGGATACCACCTTCACTTGAAAAGGCATGGTCTACGGTTGTTAGTACATCCATATCCAAAGGCTTTTGTGGCGATTCACGCCACACAATTTTATCATTTTCAACAAATGACTCTTGAGTAAAAGATCCAAAACATTCACCCCACACAGTTTTCGCATCCGCATGCATAAGACCTGCATCGAGTAACTGCCGAAACATGCAACTTGTTCCCCCTGCAGCGTGGAAGTGATTTACGTCAGCATTGCCGTTGGGATAGACCCTTGCTAAGAGTGGCACCGCAGCCGACAAATCGGCAATGTCATCCCAATTGATAATAATGCCAGCTGCCCGAGCAATGGCGACAAGGTGCATCGTGTGGTTAGTCGAGCCACCTGATGCGAGCAGAGAGACTGTTGCATTGACAATAGACCGAGCATCTACCACCTCTCCAACCGGACGATAATCATTCCCAAGTGCGGTAACTCGTGCCAACTGATGACATGCTTCGATCGTCAAACGCTCACGCATCGGATCGCTAGGATTAACGAAAGAGCTACCTGGTAATTGCAGACCAAGAGCCTCAAGCAAAACTTGATTACTATTTGCCGTCCCATAGAAGGTACAAGTTCCGGCGCTATGATAGGAGTCGGATTCGGCTTGCAATAACTCTTCACGGCCGATTTTACCTTCAGCAAATAACTGCCTTATACGTTGTTTCTCTTTGTTTTCGAGCCCTGACTCCATTGGTCCCGCTGGAATAAAGATGGCGGGCAGATAGCCAAAACTTAATACGCCAATTAACAAACCCGGTACTATCTTGTCACAAATTCCCAACGCCAAAACACCATCAAACATCTGATGAGACAACGAGATAGCGGTGCACTGGGCGATGATGTCTCGGCTGAGCAGGCTCAGCTCCATTCCATCTTGACCCTGAGTAACACCGTCACACATAGCGGGCACTCCACCGGCTACCTGCGCAGTGCAACCTATACCACGCATTGCTCGCTTAATTAGGTCAGGGTATTCGGCGTAAGGCTGATGCGCTGACAGCATGTCATTATAGGATGTGACAATGGCCATGTTAGCGGCCTCCATCATTCGTAGACTATTCTTATCATTCTCCCCGCAGGCGGCAAAGCCATGCGCAAGATTGCCGCAACTCAGCTTTCCCCTTTCCGGTCGATTATTGTGATCTTCAGCAATTTGGGCCAAATAATCAGCGCGTAAATTAGCGCTGCGCTCTATAATACGCTGCGTGATGGAATCAATTTGCTGGTTAAGCTGTGTCATAGTGAGGCCTATTGAATATTGCACCATTGTAACAAAATTACGTAATAAGGTCATATTTTATCAAATATAACGCTAAATTCGTAATTTTATTACGCTTTTTGGATAAGATGACGCCATTCGATTGGTAATCACCTGTTTGCAGGCGCTTCAATCGATAGATTTATAAAGGGAAAATCATACATGAGCAAAACCAATTACTCGCCCACCGGCACCGACGCTTGGCACAATCTAGAACAACTTTCCAAGGTCGAGGCTAATACCAGAATCACTGAGTTATTCGATCTTGAAACTGACCGAGTAGAACGAATGTCATTACAAGCTGGCGAGCTATTTTTGGATTACTCTAAAAACCTGGTTAGTAAAAATGTTTGGCGGCAACTAATAGCGCTGGCAAATGAATCAAACTTATTGACCCATCGCGATGCAATGTTCTGCGGAGACCCTATTAATGGCACTGAGAATCGTGCAGTACTGCATGCAGCGTTGCGCTCAGAACAAGGCGACCTCCGCACATCGGAGGATCGAGATCGCCACTCAACGATAAATCAGCAACTTGAACACGTGCGGCAGGTCAGTGAAAAAGTCCGCAATGGCAGCTGGCATGGCTCTACCGGAAAATCCATTACCGATATGGTTAACATTGGTATTGGCGGATCTGATCTCGGCCCTAAGCTTGCATGTAGCGCCCTCAGCGAGTTCTCCCACCCCTCTATCAACATTCACTTTATTGCCAACGTTGATGGCGCAGAGATACTCACCACCTTAGCTAAGCTCGACCCGGAAACGACGCTTGTCGCTATTGCTAGCAAGACATTTACAACTCAAGAAACATTACTCAATGCAAAAACTACTCTTGATTGGTTCGAAGAGACATTGGGGTTGAAGAATGCGCAAACTAGCGCGCACTTTATTGCCTTAACCGCGAGCCCCAGTAATGCCTTAGCCTACGGTATCCCAGAGTCACAAATCTTGGAATTTGCAGAGTGGGTGGGTGGCCGCTACTCACTGTGGTCGAGCATTGGGTTATCCATTGCGATCAGTATCGGTTTTCCTCGATTCTCCGAAATGCTTGCGGGTGCCCGCGAGATGGATTTACATTTTCAGAACGCACCCATTGACCAAAATATGCCCGTTATCATGGCGTTACTGGGTATCTGGTACAGTAATTTTTTAGACGCCCAGTCTACTGCCGTCATACCTTACTGTGAGAGACTGCAGCTTCTGCCCTCTTATTTACAACAGTTAGATATGGAAAGTAATGGCAAAGCAACTAGTCTTAACGGCCAACCCATCACTTACAATACCGGCGCTATTGTGTGGGGACAAACCGGAACTAACGGACAACATGCATTTTTTCAACTTTTGCATCAAGGCACACGCCTGGTGCCCATCGACTTTATCGCGGCAGTCAAAGACTCACTGAGTAACGATGAACATCACCGAGTACTGATTGGCAATATGCTCGGCCAGTCATCGGCACTCATGAAAGGGCAAGCTGCCCCGGAAAGCCAACCTCATCGATACTATGCAGGTAACAAACCCTCCAATACCTTACTGATGGACTCGCTCTCTGCGAAAAATTTTGGTGCTCTGATCGCCCTTTATGAGCATAAGGTATTCGTCCAAGGGAGCATTTGGAATATCAACTCATTCGATCAATGGGGCGTTGAATTGGGCAAAAATATGGCCAACAAGTTACTTGATTCAGACCTAGATCACGACAGCCTTGATGCTTCTACTAAAAACCTATTCGACCATATGAAAAAAATCATCTAGTGCTCAGACAGCTTTGGGAACTCTAGGTGGTCTCAGTTCTTTGGGTAATGCAAAAGTGATCGTTTCATCCACGCCGTCTAATTCTTGAGGCAGATTGCCACCAAAACTCACCAGTTTGGCAATCACACCTTGAACTAAAACCTCAGGCGCAGAGGCACCTGCCGTTACGCCAACAGCTCGAGCATTACTAAACCACTGCTCATCCATATCATTAGGGCCGTCAATCAAATAGGCAGTACATCCACAGCGTTCGGCTAATTCCTTTAAACGATTAGAGTTGGAACTCGCCACAGACCCAACCACTAGAACCACATCAGATTCGATCGCTAGCTGCTTAACCGCATCCTGGCGGTTTTGTGTCGCATAACAGATATCATCTTTACGTGGCCCCTGAATTTCAGGGAACTTCTTACGCAAAGCATCGATTACTGCTGAGGTGTCGTCCATAGACAAGGTAGTCTGTGTTACGTAGGCAAGGTTAGAGGGATCTTTAACCTCGAGAGCTAAGGCATCCTGTTCGTCTTCTACCAAATGAATAGCACCCCCCTTGGAATAATCAAACTGACCCATAGTACCCTCAACTTCTGGGTGTCCAGCATGACCAATAAGGACGCAATCCATACCATCCTGACTATATTTAGTCACTTCAAAATGTACTTTGGTCACCAGAGGGCAGGTAGCATCAAATATTTTTAGATTACGATTTTCGGCTTCACGACGGACCGCTTGTGAAACGCCATGCGCACTGAAAATACAGATTACATCATCGGGAATCTCATGTATTTCTTCGACAAATACAGCGCCGCGATCACGAAGATTATCGACAACAAATTTATTATGTACAACCTCATGGCGTACATAGACGGGGGCACCAAACATATCTAATGCGCGATCAACAATATCAATCGCACGATCGACGCCGGCGCAAAACCCTCTCGGATTAGCGAGTTTAATATCCACTAGTGCAAACTCTGCGGTGCAATATTCATTATTTTTACCTGGAAAATAATATTTTTGCCAGCCAGGGGATGATTAAAATCAACCATGACTTCATCGTTCTCAAATTCAACGATAACGCCAGGTAGCTCTCCGTCGCCATTTTCGAATGAAAACATAGCACCTACCTCAAGCTCTTTCTGGTCAAAATTACTTCGGTCCACTCGCTGTACATTCTGCGGGTTGTGCTGTCCAAACGCATCCCCAGGAGAAATAGTAAACTCTCTCTCATCGCCATTAACAAGCCCCATGAGCGTGGTTTCAAATCCCGGCAGTAAATTTCCGTCGCCTACTGTAAAGGTCGCCGGTTCTGCCTCAAAGTTAGAATCAATCACATCACCATCTTCCAAGACCAGCGCAAAATGCAAGGTCACCACAGTACCCATCTCTACTTCTAATTTCATAATCTACCTAACTTTTCGAATCTTGGTGTGTTAAAAACATATCTAGAATAAGTAATACAGCACCAATAGTGATAGCACTATCGGCGACATTAAATGCAGGGAAGTGCCAACCCGACCAGTGAAAGTCGAGAAAATCTACGACATAACCCAGTGCCACTCGATCATACAAATTGCCCAGAGCGCCGCCTAATATGAGCGCTAAGGCCAAACTTTCAATCCATTTGGCTTTTGGTAATCTGAAAATCCACACAGCGATTACAGCACTAACCACAGAGGATAAAATGGAGAAAAACCAACGCTGCCAGCCACCAGCATCACTTAAAAAGCTAAAGGCTGCACCATAATTACGGACATAAACTAAATTGAAGAACGAACTAATAACCTCACGCTGCCCCAGATAAAATTCATTCAATACAGCTGTTTTAGTGAGTTGATCTGCGACCAGTACCAACAGTGCCATCGCGTACCACCATATCCTAGGAACACCGCCCTGATTCTTATCCATAGCAATGGCATCTTTTTTTATCTCAGGCATAAGCTCGAATTTCTCCTTGGCCTGAAATATTATCGACACAACGCGCACAAACGTCTGGGTGTTCCGGTTGACTGCCGACATCATCAATAAAGTGCCAGCAGCGAACGCATTTTTCTGATGCAGAGCGCTCAAGTGAAACTCGCAAACCCGTCAACGTTGATTCAGGAATAGTACTCCCATCCCCTATTGGTAGTAGTTCCGCTTTGGACGTAATAGTCACAAAGCGCAACTCATCCCCAAGCTTAGCTAATGATTCGTAAAGCTTTGGCTCTGCATAAAGACGCACATTGGCCCCGAGCGATCCTTTAATTACACCTTGATTACGCTGCTCCTCAATCACTTTATTAATCGCTTCTTTGGCAAGCAGGATGGCTTCCCAATCACCCTGATTAATACGCTCTTCCTCCTGCAAACGCTGCAACGGGTACCACTCAGAGATAAAGACGGCTTCAGCGCGATCTCCAGGCATAAAGCTCCAGATTTCATGAGCGGTAAAACTGAGAATAGGCGCAATCCAGCGAACAAAAGCCTCGGCAATATGAAAAAGTGCAGTTTGTGCTGAACGCCGCGCCACACTATCTTCAGCGCAGGTATAAATTCTGTCTTTGATGATATCAAGGTAAAAGCCACCCATATCGCGCACACAAAAATTATGGATCTTTTGGTATACCTGATGGAACTGGAAATTATCATAATGGTCAATAATTTCATCCTGCAATTTTGCAGCACAGTCTACCGCCCATCGATCAAGTGCAATTAATTCCTCATGCGCTACAAGATGCTGCGAGGGGTCAAAGCCGTCGATGTTTGATAAGAAGTACCGGGCAGTATTACGAATGCGCCGATAGGAATCTCCTGCTCGATTCAAAATCTCATCAGACACTGTCATTTCGGCGCTAAAGTCAGCCGAGGATACCCACAGCCTAAGCACATCAGCGCCCAATTCATTGATTACTTTTTGCGGCGATACCACGTTACCGATCGACTTGGACATTTTGCGTCCATTTTCATCGACGGTAAATCCGTGAGTTAATACCGCTTTATACGGCGCAGTTCCATTGATAGCAATGGCGGTCTTCAGTGAGGACTGAAACCAACCTCGGTGCTGGTCAGAACCCTCTAAGTAGAGATCTGCTGGATAACTAAGCTCTTCCCTGGCGCCAATTACCGAGGCGTGTGTCACCCCAGAGTCAAACCAAACATCCAGAGTGTCAGTGACTTTTTGATAGTGTTCAGCATCTGCACCCAGCAATTCCTCGGCATCCACGCTATACCAAGCATCGATACCTTGCATTTCGACAATACTGGCAACCTTTTCAATTAAATCGGCAGTATTCGGGTGAATCTCTCCTGTCTGTTTGTGCACAAACAAAGCAATTGGGACGCCCCAGGTACGTTGACGTGAAATACACCAATCAGGGCTATTATCTAGCATTCCTTCAATACGCGCTTCACCCCAGTCAGGATGCCAGCTAACATTTTTGATAGCGGCCTTCGCCTTGTCCAGCAAACCATTCTCATTCATGGAGATGAACCATTGTGGTGTCGCTCGATAAATAAGTGGAGTTTTAGTTCTCCAGCAGTGCGCATAGCTGTGGGTGATTTTCCCACTAGCCATTAAATGACCATGCTCACTCAACACATCAACCACATGCTGATCAACTTTATAAACATGCTCGCCAGCAAATAACTCGACATCATCTCGAAAAGTGCCGTTATCCATCACATAATTTAAAGTGTCGATACCGTATCTTTTTGCTACAACAAAATCGTCGACGCCATGGTCCGGGGCCGTATGCACACAACCGGTACCGGCATCCGTTGTTACATGATCACCCAGCAATAAGGGGATTTCACGCGTATACAGGGGATGTTCGGCAATTACCCCTTCAAGTGCTTCGCCGGTACAGCTAGCCAACACAGTGTAATCTTCGATCTCCAACCGAGTCATGACTGACTCCAACAGCAACTGTGAACAGATAAGACGCTTTGGGCCATTTTCAGTGGCACACTGAACTAGGCTGTAGGTGAGTTCCGGCCCTATTGAAATTGCCTGACTACTGGGAATAGTCCAGGGTGTTGTCGTCCAGATAAGAACATTGATCTGCCCTTCGCCGGCAAAGTCTCCAAAAGCTTCAGCTACCCTACTGAGCTGCGCCTCATCAGTCACCGGATAGGCAACATCAATAGTAAAGGAGGTTTTGTCTTGATATTCGACTTCGGCCTCAGCCAACGCAGAACCGCCAACGACACTCCAGTAGACTGGCTTGTAGCCCTTTACCAAATGACCATTAGCAACAATTTTCCCAAGTGCGCGAATAATATCGGCCTCTACACCGAAATTCATGGTCAAGTAAGGGTTGTCCCAGTCACCAAAAACACCGATTCGAACAAAGTCTTTGCGCTGCCCCTCAACTTGCTTCATCGCGTAATCACGACACTTTTGTCGGAACACAGAGTAATCAACTTTGACACCAGCCTTACCAATTTTCTTTTCGACATTGTGCTCAATCGGTAGACCATGACAGTCCCAACCAGGAATGTAAGGAGCATCGAAACCGCTCATGGTACGAGACTTGACGACAATATCTTTTAAAACTTTATTAACCGCATGGCCAAGGTGGATGTCACCATTGGCGTAAGGAGGGCCATCATGCAAAATATACTTTTCACGACCGCTCCGCGCTTTCCTTATTTGTCCATAAATATCTTTTTCATGCCACTCTTTGAGGATACCCGGCTCCCGCTGTGCCAAATTAGCACGCATTGGGAAACCCGTTTTTGGAAGATTTAGGGTTGCTTTGTAATCTGTCGTAGAGTCACTCATTCTAAGTCTTATTCTCAGTATTTTTAATTTGGCTAAACCAGGCTCTTATATCTTTAACATCGCGGCGAATATTTTCTACTAAACTATCCATTGTGGTGAACTTTTGTTCCTCACGGATCTTGTGCTTGAATTCAACTTCAATTCGTTTTCCGTAAATATCCCCTTGAAAATCCAGCAAATGAACCTCAAGAATAGGCTTTACTAAATCACCCACAGTCGGTCGAATGCCTACATTTGCGGCACCCTGGTGTATTGTGCCACCTACGTTAACCAATACTGCAAACACGCCCGTTAGGGGTGCACTGTAGCGATTCAATTGTACGTTCGCCGTGGGAAAACCCAGCTCTCTACCCACCTGCTGGCCATAGACAACGCGGCCTTTAATAGTAAAAGGACGCCCAAGGAGAGCACTGGCTCCTATAAAGTCCGATTGACGCAAAATTTTTCTTACTAAAGTACTGCTAACCCGCTGACCACCGGATTCAAGAGTCAGCGTATCCTGAACATCAAAGTCATACTGCTGACCAGATTTCTTTAGCATGGCAAAGTCACCGCCGCGATCACATCCGAAGCGGAAGTCATCCCCCACTATCAGGTATCGGGTTGCCAAACCCTTGACTAGCACCTGTTTAACGAATTCTTCGGCAGTCAGACTCCGCAACGCACGATTGAACTGGATACAAACCACCTGATCGATACCCAAGTCTCTTAGTGTCTCCACCTTTTCACGCAGCCGCATTAATCGCGCAGGTGCTTTTTCTGCAGAGAAAAATTCTTGCGGTTGTGGCTCAAACACCATCACAACCGAGGGTAACTGCAGTTCTTTGGCCTTAGCTTGAACCTGTCTCAAAATAGCTTGATGCCCCAGATGGACACCGTCAAATGACCCGATGGTGACTATTGATCGCCGGTCAGGAGAGTGCAGGTTATGCATTCCTCGAATAAAGGTCATTTTTTTCTGCTTTACGGCCAACATCTGTACCCTCTACAACAACCGCAAAGTATACCTAGCAAGACAGCGAAAGGTAAGGGATAGGCCTGCAAAGACTCGGCTATCTGCGAAATAATAAGCACTAAAAACAATGTTATTTTTAGTTATTAACTACTATTAGTTTCTTCTACTGATTACGACTAACCGCCTTAGTCGGCCCACTGAGATCTGAGAGCCTAAATCCGGTGGTAAATAAAACGGCAACGTAGGTTATGAAACCCGCAAGACACAGCCCTAAAATCCCACTGACACGCTGCCACCAGTCTCCCTGCTGCCAAATTTCTGACTCTAAAACATTAAACTGAGTGGCTAATATAATCAACACTAACAACATCGCCGCAACCGCTGAAAAAAGCCGGCCATAAAATGCTAACCACTGCCCTGAAGGCTGATATATATCGGTTTTACGCAGATAAATGAACAGTAAGACGGCATTGATAAACGCCGATACCGATGTCGCCGCAGCCAATCCAAGATGGCCAATTTGCCAATACATGTGGAGGGGAACCACAAACAAAATATTGAGCACCATGTTACTCACCATTGCGACAATACCAATACGCACAGGAGTGCGCATATCCTGTCTTGCAAAAAATCCAGGCGCTAGCACCTTGATGAGCATAAAGGCCACCAAACCTACCGCATAGGCGCGTAAACTATAGGAAGACATTGCCATGTCCCGGGCTGTCATAACGTCACCATAGTAAAATAAGGTCACTAAGATAGGTTCCGCCAACAGCACAAGAGCTACCGCCGCTGGCACGGCTATTAACAAAATCATCTTCAACGCCCAATCCAAGGTCTCCGAGTAACTCTCTTTCGACTGAGAGCTGTGATGTCGTGATAGATTGGGCAAAATGACCGTAGCAATAGCAACACCAAAAACACCCAACGGTAATTCCGCCAGTCTGTCCGAGTAATAAAGCCAAGATACACTGCCGGTGGGTAAGAACGTCGCCAGCATGGTGTCTAGTAACAAATTTATTTGGCTGACTGAGACGCCAAATATCGCTGGGCCCATCAGTAATAAAATCTTGCGCACACCAGAGTCATGCCAATCGACAATCGGCGCTGGCAACATATGAATTCTTCGTAAAAAAGGTAACTGAAAAATAAACTGAATAACACCCGCAATTAAAACGCCCCAAGCTAACGCAAAAGCAGGCTGATCAAATAATGGCGCGGCAAATAGAGCAGCGCAAATAAGCGTTATGTTTAATAGTATTGGCGTGAACGCTGGCACCGCAAAGCGATCATAGCTATTGAGAATACCACCGGCTACACCGGTCATTGATATGAAAAATAAATAGGGAAAGGTAATGCGTAGCATATCTGCGGTCGCAGCGAACTTCAGCGGCTCATCCATAAACCAGCTTGGAGCAAAGAGTGCCGCCATTACCGGCGCAACAATCACTATGAGCACCGTAACCAGTAGCAAGGTTAAACCCAGAGTGCCGCTTACACGACTAACCAGACTCCTGACTGCTGCCTTAGAGCCCTGTTCTCTATATTCACCTAAAACAGGAACAAACGCCTGCGCAAAAGCACCTTCAGCGAACAACCGTCTAAAAAAGTTAGGAATTTTGAACGCAACAAAAAATACATCAGCAAAAGCCTCCGCACCAATAACTCTTGCCAATACGACATCGCGAGCAAGCCCCATGATTCGCGAGAGCATTGTGAAGAAGCTAACCACTCCACTGGAGCGCAGTAGACCACCGTCTTTTTTGACCGCAACAGGCTCAGAAAGCTTGTCGGGGCTGCTCTGTGAAGGATTGTCCTGACTCAAAAAAATACCTTTAGGGAACGTTGATGTCACTGCAGTTTAACCACTGTAGTGTCTGCGGCCAAGTGAATCTAAAAAACTAATCGCCCTGTAATCAGCCGCTGACAAAACAACCTTTGTAGCCCAGCCATTAAAAGGTTAAAATAAGGCAATGAAAAGGTGCCTAGATGGGTTGAATCTCTTGAATAAACCCTGTATCGTTCCGCGCCTTTAGTGAGTCCATAGTTAGGAGTAAATAAGTTGGCAAATTCAGTACAAGCAAAGAAACGCGCACGCCAGAATGAGAAACGCCGTCAGCATAATGCCAGCCTGCGCTCAATGGTTCGCACTTACCTTAAGAAAGTAGACGCTGCTATTGCGTCTGGTGATCAAGCGAATGCTCAAGAAGCATATACCGCTGCAGTCCCAGTGATCGACAGAATGGCAGATAAAGGCATCATCCATAAAAATAAGGCCGCTCGGCATAAGAGTCGTCTTAATACGAAAGTAAAAGCGTTGAGTGCAGCGTAGTATCTTCGTATGTAAAAAAACCGGCCATGGCCGGTTTTTTTTCGTCTCACTTTTTTCTATTTGGTCAACATATCACTAAATTATCACGATGAATCATTTCATCATGATCTCTGTAGCCCAATATGTCGGCGATAGCGTCACTACTTTTACCGCAAATTTTCATTGCCTCTTGAGCATTGTAATTAACCAAGCCACGAGCCACTTCGTTGCCCTTATCATCCACACAACTGACCAAATCGCCGCGGCCAAAGCTCCCACTGACATCGACTATACCCACTGGCAATAAGCTGCGACCATGCCTAACTAGAACCTTTATAGCACCCACATCAAGCACTAAGCTTCCCTTCACTTGAAGTTGACCCGCCAACCACTGCTTGCGCGCTGCAATGGGCTTTTCATTAGCAGTGAGAAGAGTACCAATATTTTTGCCCGCAATGACATCCAGCAACACATTCTTGTTTCGACCCCCAGCAATCACGGTACTGCACCCGGAGGAGGCAGCTATGCGGGCTGCCTGAAGCTTAGTGACCATACCTCCGCGCCCTAGACCGCTGGCGCTCTCACCCACCAAACTATCGAGAGATTCATCGGCGGCTTGTTTTTCGGCAACCAGCTTTGCCATAGGGTCATAATCGGGATTGGCGCTATACAAACCATCTTTATCAGTAAGAATCACCAATATATCGGCGTCAATTAAGTTGGCCACCAAGGCCGCAAGATTGTCGTTATCCCCAAAGCGAATTTCATCGGTAACCACCGTGTCATTTTCATTAACGATAGGGATAACACCTAAGTGCATTAGCTTTTGTAACACTCCTCGGGCATTTAAATAACGCTGCCGGCTGGCTAAATCATCGTGGTCGAGTAAAATCTGCGCAGTGTGGCGATTAAATCGTAAAAAACTCGTTTCATAGGTTTGTATAAGACCCATCTGACCCACCGCAGCGGCCGCCTGGAGGTCATGAATACTATCCGGCCGCCCTACCCACCCAAGCCTGGCAATACCCTCAGCAATAGCCCCAGAAGACACCAGGACCACTTCTTTCCCTGCGCTGATAAGATCCGCAATTTGGCCTACCCAGTCATCAACAGCATCTCGATCAACACCGGCACCATCATTAGTCAGTAAAGCACTGCCAATTTTAATGACTATACGTTTGGCGTCTTTGATAGCCCTTCGGTTCACTCTCTGTTACTCCGCGTAAACCACGTCGACATCATGATCATCGTCATCGGCATCATCGCTATCATCGATCCGGGATTGTTCACGCGCGTGACGCCTTGTTTGTTCCAAGTCCTCAATTCGATTTCGAGCCTCAGCTTGAATGACGGTACGTCGTTGATCGGCGATTTCAGACAATTCCGGATCGGCAACTTCGCGCTGACGATGGTCGTCAATGTAGTCCATAATAGCCGCACACAATACTTTGGTGCCTTGCGAGGCTAGACCAGACATGCGGAAAACAGGACCTTCCCACCCCAGTTTTTCAACAACTTGATCACACAGCCCGTCTACTTCGTCCTCAGGCAGTAAATCAATTTTATTAAGCACTAACCAGCGATCGCCAGAGGCGAGCGTTGGACTAAAGCGCTCCAGTTCCTTCTCAATAACCACTGCATTTTGATCAGGCGTACTACCATCATATGGCATCATATCGACCAGATGTAACAGTAGTCGCGTGCGGGTAAGATGTTTTAGAAATCGAATGCCAAGACCTGCGCCCTCAGAGGCGCCCTCGATAAGCCCAGGAATATCAGCTATCACAAAGGACTTGTCACCACTCATACCCACTACACCTAGGTTTGGCACCAAAGTGGTGAAGGGATAATCCGCTACCTTAGGTCGGGCTGCTGACACCGACCGAATAAAGGTCGACTTGCCTGCATTGGGGAGGCCCAACAAACCCACATCTGCCAGCACCTTAAGCTCTAACTTAATCTCTCGCACTTCACCGTCTTGGCCCGGCGACGTCTGGCGAGGTGCGCGATTGACGCTTGACTTATAGCGCGTATTACCCAGACCATGAAAACCGCCTTGGGCTACCTTAAGTTGCTGATCTAACTCGGTTAGATCGCCCATCACATCGCCTGTAATGCTATCAATAACAGTCGTGCCTACTGGGACCTGCAAGATAAGATCTTCGCCGCCGCGTCCAGTGCATTCAGCACCGCTGCCCTGCTTGCCGCTCTGCGCTTTAAAGTTTCGAGTGTAGCGAAAATCAATCAGAGTGTTTAATCCCTCTTTAGCAATGAGTATGACGCTCCCGCCATCACCACCATCGCCACCATCGGGACCGCCCATGGGCACATATTTTTCACGCCGAAAACTCATACAGCCGTTGCCGCCTTTGCCTGCGTGTATCTTTATCGTCGCTTCATCAACAAATTTCATAGGATCAGTTTACAGTTGCTATAGGGTTTAGT